>LFCJ01000100.1_pt1 | contig 45794 bp, 48 predicted proteins | sample 643141 | NCBI WGS metagenome assembly LFCJ01 (sample SAMN03766243, study PRJNA286221) | soda lake metagenome | biome: soda lake; feature: Kulunda steppe; material: water; isolation source: sample B1-Br-g2 brine of Lake Bitter-1 | place: Russia: Kulunda steppe | collected 2010-07
CGGAGATCATGCGGATGACATCCTCGGTCAGGCCCTTGTCGGATTTGACGGCGGCCTTCTGTTCTTTCTTGAACTCGAACCGCGCTTCAGTGTCAGTTTCTTTGAGGTGGTCTTGTTCGGAACTCATTCGTGTTATACAATCTCAGTTACGTCTCCACCACCATTACTTTTCCTCTAGCTAACTTTGGTTACCCAATTCTGAAACCGACGGGTAGCAGCGTGAGATCGACTGTCAGGACAGCTAAGCAATTGGTGATTGTTTGGCCCGTCGAGCGATCGTGTCGGGCTTGGCACAGCCAGGCGATCGGTTGCAGCGTTTCTCGGACGCTGTCCGGGTGCCGTCGTCCGATCACAGGCGTCGCGCCACGGGGCAGCAGACGGAACCGATCACGGCGATCGTCGTCGAACTGTTGCCCCCACTACTGGGAGTAGCCCCATCGTACCGAGTGCGGTATGAATGCCTCATCGCGACGAACGAGTCCGTGCGGAACGTGAGAGAGTGGGCCACACCGGTCACGTTCGGGGGCCTCACCGGACTGTGCCGTCCGATTGCGGCTGAGAAGGATACCGTGTGAGCGTGTGACGAGCGGGGGTCTGGTTCAGGCGTCCGTATTTGTTCAGTATTCTGACCTAGGCGATGTATGACTAACACTCCCGGTGGCGTCGCTCGCGCTATGCAGCGGCGTCAGGTGCTACTTGGAACGGGTGTTGCGCTGTCGACGATCGTCGCCGGCTGTGCCGGTGAAGACAGTCAAGACGATGGGGGAACTGCAAGCGAGACCGAAGAAACGGGAACCGACGCGACCGACGGCGAGGACGGGGACGGAGACGATGACGAGGCTGGAACGGACGACGGCGACGAAACCGAGACGGACGATAACGTCGAGACCGAGGATGGGGACGACCCGGAGGCCGACGAGACTGATCCGTTCGACGCAGAGCCCGAACCGCCCGCCGGGGACCTCCGTATTACCGAGGACGAACTTGTCGAGGACGACTACTCGGTGTCGGTCGTCGGCCTCGTGGTCAACGAGGCCGGAGAGGAACTCAGAGCAGTCGAGATTGCCGTCGCGTTTTACGACGCTGACGGCGATCGCGTCGACGAGAACTCGACGCAGCTCACCGACATGGACGAAGAGGAGGAAGCATCGTTCGAGGTCATGAGCGTCGCGGACGGGATCGTCGAGTACGAGGTCGTGGTTGCAGACGCGGAGCCGGCCGAGCAGACGTTCGGGTGAACTGCCTCGGGGGCAAGTGGTTCGAGACGCGGGGCGTCTCGTCACCAATACGTGGACGCCTGCCGACTCCGGTGTCACCAGTACTGTCGCCCCCCAGTATCACTGCTGGCAACTGCTCGATCGAGCAGCAGACTGGAGACGATCGCCCGCGTCCGTTGGTGTCGGTCGGCCACCGATTGACCCGATCACGAGGCTGCTAGCATGCGGTCCCGATCGGTGCTCGTCTGTCCGATCGCAACCCCGGAGCCGACCGTCGGGTCATCCTAAAACAACCTAGTATAATCATATTCACATAAGAGCAAGAGTTATTAACATGTGGTAGTCATTCACACCCACGGTGGCAAACACCGCAGAGACAGATGAAATCGGACGACACGCAACCGACGGAACACGTGGATCGATCGACTGAGGACCAGCAGGACCCAGAGGGGTCGGGACCGACAGCGATCCCCGAGCAGTACGCTGCCCTGTCGCTGATCGCGGGCGGCAGTATCATCTACGATCAGCGAGACTCCCGAAGTTGGATCCAGTCGGACGTGTCCCAGGACCTAGAGCAGATGGCCTGACCTCCGATCGGCGACGGTACCCACAGCAACCGACTGCGAAACAGCTTGTTCTCCCCGAACCGGGCCCGTTCACGGACGCTTCCCGCCTCTCGACACGCACGAGCAGACGGGACCGACCCCGTTGTCGCTGCTGCGGGCGGCGACGACGCTGCCGGTCATCGATCGCAGTGGTCAACTTCCAGTGACACGAGCCGACGACCAACTCACGATCGAAACCGCGACTGGTTAGGGATCTGTCAGCCCTGTGTCCCCGGACGACTGCCACGAGTTCAGGGAGTACGAGCAGGCGGTCTACGAACGGTACGTGGCCGACTCACTGACGCGAGCACAGACGTCTGTCAGAACTCGATCGACGACACGGTTCGATACCTGCTCGCGAAGGCGGGCATCCTGCCGCTTGGCCACTAGATCGACAGTCCCAACTCCTTCACTAGTGACGAAAGCCTCGCCTCAGTCGTGGGAGACCATCACGGCTTGCCCCCGTCACAGGACAGACTGGACGTCGTCGGGTTCCGGGCCGGTTTCGTCGACGAGCGCGTCGATCGTGAGGGTCGCGAGGACGGTTTCGATCCGATCGCGAGTCGGCTCCCCCGAGTCGGCATCGAGGGAGGCACGCTCACGGAACGCATCGCGAAGCAGCGCCAGGCGATCGTGGCACTCACCACAGAGTGGCACGGCGAGGACGCCCTCAAGCGCGGCCACGCCTCGCTCTGTCTGGAGGTGCTCGACCCACTCGCGAGGTGGATACAGTTTCTGATCGGGATTCGGTCGGTCACAGTAGGCGCAGATCGATGTCATTGGGAGGTCCGATCGCGGCTGTGTGCCTGTTACTAGCATAGTTGTGCCGCCCTAAATCTCTGTGGCTAGCCGCGGTTACGGCGGCCTCCCGCTCGTAGGTGCACTGGCGAGAGAGAAGGTGTGAGGTCAACTGGCGAAAAACGATCGCATCGATCGCCGTCGCTTCGAGGTTTCGATCGCACTCATCGAGACACCACCAGAGCTATCGATCGCCGATGGGGAACGCCTACAGTTTGAGCGAGTCGAGTAGACAGCGCCGATCGCGTCGATCGTGACCGAAGAAGAGACAGTCCGTCACCCACTTTTGTAGATGACTCGCCGATCGGATGCGCCATTCGAGCCAGCGGGGTCGGCCGCAGACACCGCCCCCGTCACGGAGACGGCCCCCGTGTGATCGACGGTCACCGAATACTCCCGGTAGTCGAACGAGACGGTGCCGGTAAACTCGGTTCGCTCGTGTGGACGGGAGTCGATCAGCGCCTCGAGAGCGTCGACGTCGATGACTTCGTGGATCGGCGGGTTGAGGGTCGCTACGTCACTGTCTTCGTGGGCGGCGATACGCTGTGCGATCTTCACGGCGAGATCTGTTGACTCCATGAAATTGACAATCACAATGCAGTATTAAAAACTCAGTCAGACATTTGTCAGACAGAGTGGTTGCATCGCCGTGTCGGCGGTCTTCACGGAGACCCACGGGACAGGCCATCGCCGTCTCCGTCGAGCCGTGCGTGCGGAGAGACAGGTGATTCCGGCTCGATCGCCGATCGGTTCGAAGCAGAACACTTTCCCACACACCCCGTCGAGAGCGTGGCGTGCACACCGATCGGGGAGCACCTGACAGTCGCCACAGCTGGATTGTGGCGGCTGTCGGTGCTGTCGCGATGGTCTTTACCTTCGGAACGCCGCTGTCGTACGGCGTCTTCCGCGACCCGTTCAGCGACGCGTTCGGCATCGCGCCGGTGGCTCTCTCCGGCGTCTTTGCGATCATGCTCTTTGCGTTTTTCATCGGCTCCGGGCTCGTCGGCGTGTTCGGCTCTCGACTGCCAGCACGGGCAGTGCTGCTCACCTGTGCGATCGCGACCGCTATCCTGGCTCCGGCTCTCTCGTTTACGACGTCGATCGTCGGACTGGCGATCGTGTTTGCCGTCCTCGGGCTCGCCCTGGGAACGGTGTTCGTCCTCGTTGCGGCGGTCGTCCCACGCTGGTTCGAGCGCCGCCGTGGCGCCGCAACGGGGCTCATCTTCGTCGGAAACGGCCTCGGGCTGTTCGTTCTTCCACCAATCTGGCAACTCGCTCTCACAGAGCTTGGCGTCCGTCGCGGCTTTTTTACTATCATGTCGGTGACCACGATCGCGTTCGTGCTCGCCGGCCTCGTCTGTCGCCGTCCGGCCTGGGCCACGCAGTCGACTGCGACTGTGGCCGAACTGGTCGAGTGGCTGACCGAGCTGGGCGGCACCCGAACGTTCCAGTTGCTATTCATTGGGATGGCGCTGTCGTTCGCCTGGTACCAGCTGTTGGCCGCCTACGCCGTCGACCTGTTCGCCGCACGCGGGTTGACCGCAGCTGGCGCTTCGACCGCGTTCGGACTGATCGGCGGCGTCAGCATCGTCTCGCGGATCGCCAGCGGCTACCTCGCAGATCTCATGGGCTCGCGACGGGCGTTCCTGGGCTCGCTCGTCTTCGTCGCCGCCGGCATCGCCCTCCTGTGGGTACCCACAGCTGCAAGCCTCCCGATCGCGATCGGGCTGATTGGCCTCGGACTGGGCGGGTCAGCTACGTTGTATATCCCGCTGCTTATGCAGGTCTACTCGGTCGAGATGGACACTGCAATCGTCGGAATTTTCAACATCGCAATCGGTGTCGCCGCGCTGGCGATGCCTCCGATCGGCACGGCAAGCGTCGCATACACCGGTGGCTTCGGGATCGCGATTCTGCTCACGTTCGTCGCTTCTGTCGGCGGGTTCTGGGCCGTCGCCGTCGGTACGGCGGAGTAGTATAGTAGCCACTGCAAGTCGAGGCACACCTGATCGCACGACGGCTGTGCGATCAGTGTGTACATAGTTGGAGGTGTTATTATAGACGGTCTTCGAGCTGACGTCGCTGTGGTATTCTGCTCCGGGAGTCGTCACTTCGGGGACTGACGCGACGGCAGATACGATCGGTAGGCGGCAAGCGATCGGCCATCGCGTGCCTGCAGCCAGCCGACCGTCGTCAGCGACGCCGCAACGAGTGGCGCGATCGAAAGCCCGCCTGCAAAGAGGACACCGCTTCCGACCACTGCCAGCACGGTTCCGGTGCCGGCGATCGTATACCGACGCGAGTACCGGGGAAACACGCCGGCTCGCCAGGCCTCGAAAAAGAGCATCGTTCCCACACCGAATAAGACGACCAGTAAGAGCGTATGCAGCCAGTAGAGAAGCTGTGGCTCGATCGTGGCGAACGCGACCGACGCTGATCCTGGAGCCAATACCCAGTAGAGTTCGTGCGTCGGGTTCGTGATGCTAAGAGAGATGTTCCCTCCCACGGCGACGGCCGCGATCCCGTAGACCAGCCCCTGTTTCGGGACGGCGATCGTGCTACTGGCGGTGCCGGCAAAGAGAAACCAGCCCAGACCAGCCAGTGACGCACCAACGAGGCTCAACGAGAGAAAGAAGCCCTGGATCTCCGGTCGGGGATCGAGCAACTGGGCGACGAACATGGCGTTCCAGAGCGAAACCCCCATCACGAGCAAGATGTACGCGAGCCCGTTGTCGCTGCCGCGGTAAGCGATCGCCGTCGCGAGATAGGGGTAGAGCGTGAGCACCGCACAGAGAGACGCCGCGGCAAGCAGCCACGGGAGCCACGAGACCGACTCCATATCCCACCTGCGAAGTATGCCATCTTGTATGTTCTGCCCGCAAGACAGTCGGCCGACAGGTTTCGACGCCAGAGGTCACGAGCCCCGCTTCGAGAGTCGATCGACGTCGACGGCCCACTGCGATCGGGTAGCAGACTACTCTTTGATGGCTCTCATGGCGAGAAGCGCGCTGATCGGCCAGCGCAGCAAAACGCCAATTTCTCTGAGCCCTGGTGTCCCGTCGCGAATCCAGACGGCGGCCATCAGACCGACGAGCCCGAGTCCGACGATCGCGTTCGGAGTCGGTGTCAGTGTCAGAATCGATGAGAGCGCCGCGGAGAGAATCGCGATGGTCGGTTCGATCACGCCGTCGTACTGGCGGGGAACATGGTCCTGACTGACGAGCGGCCACAGGATGCTTTCGAAACTCGTCCCAGCGCCCGGATACAGCGGGACGGCATCGGTCGCCAGATGCGAGAGGTAGCCGATCGCAAAGGCCGACCCCATCGCCGCCCGATCGCGACGTCGGGCAATCGCGGAAACGACGATCACCAGCGGCACCGCGACGAAGATCGAGTGGGCCACCGAGCGACCGCTCGGGATGAGGCCGAACTGCCACGCCAGCGGTTTGTCGATCAGGTCCGGCAGCTGGGAGGCGAACAGCACGACGAGAACGGGCCAGCCTGCGGGCAGCGACCTGTAGCGTACTCGTGAGTATCCTGAGTACAGCAGATAGGCGATCGCGGCGTGTTCCCACGGAAGCACGTGTGCCCTTCAGCCAACGCCGCATATGAGCCCGTTGGTCACTCTCACGGGGAGAAAGTCTAGATTATAGGGCCCAAAACGGCCGTTACTGTCGCCCAGAATCACGATCGCAACACCGATTTTGAGTTACCTGTGAGTCGCAGGTCCCACCAACTCACGCCGATGCGTCGGTCACGATCGCAACGGCATCGTCGAACAGCCTGCTGGCGTGGTGCTCCTCGCGTGCCTCTGCTGTCACCCGAATCACCGGCTCGGTCCCGCTCGCCCGGAGCAGGAACCAGCCCTCATCGGTCTCGACGCGAACCCCGTCCAGCGTCTCGACGTCGTCGTGCTGCTCGTCGACACGGGCCTCGATCTGCTCCATCGTCCCCGTCTTGTCCGTGACCTCGATCGAGGTCCGCTCGATCGGATACGTTGCGACCGCGTCCACGAGGTCCGAAAGCGGGCCGCGATCGGCGACCAGTTCGACGAGTTTACACGCTGCGAGCGGGGCGTCGGGACACAGCGTCTCCTCCGGCCAGATCCAGGCCCCGCTTGGCTCGCCACCGAAGACGACGTCGTCCGCGGTCGCCCGTTCGGCGACATAGACGTCGCCCACCTGCGTGCGGGTCACTGAGGCCCCCACCTCGGCGAGGGCGTCGTCGACGGCGAGGCTCGTGTCGATCGGGGCAGCGACTCGATCGCCCTCACCGGCCGCTTCGCTGGCAAACAGCGCCAACAGGACGTCTTTCGGGACGAACGCACCGGTGTCGTCGACGGCCACTAGACGATCAGCGTCACCGTCGTGGGCGATCCCCAGGTCCGCGTCGGTGCGCTCTAAGACACCCATGAGCGTCCCGAGAGTCTCCGCGTTGGGCTCGCTCGGGCGGCCGGGGAACGAGCCGTCGGGCTGGCCGTTCAGTGTCTCGACGTGACAGCCAAGCGCGGCGAGCACCCGGGCGGTGATGCCGCCGGCTCCGTTGCCGATATCGAGGACGACGTGTGGCGGCTCGTCGATCGAGACGGCCGCCGACAGCGCTGCAGCGTGTCGCTCCGCCGCGTCCGTTTGCTGGCGGGAGGTCCCAAGCCCGTCCCACGGCTGCAGGTCGTACGACTCGGCCGCGAGTCGGTCCTCGATCGCGTGCCGTTTCTCGGGACCGAACGCCTTCCCCGAGGGCGTCCAGAGCTTGAGTCCGTTGTCGGTCGCCGGGTTGTGCGAGGCCGTCACGACGACCCCCGCGTCGGCGTCGAACGAATCCACTGCACGGGCGATCGTCGGTGTCGCCTCGACGCCGACCTCGATCACGTCGGCACCACACTCTCTGAGCCCAGCCGTCACCGCGTCCACCAGCACCGCGCCGCTTTCGCGTGGATCGCGACCGACGACGACCCGATCGTGTCCCTCGGATGCGACCGCTCGTCCGACCGAGAGGGCAAGCGATGCGGTAACGTCCTCGCCAACAGTGCCACGGATGCCGCTCGTTCCGAACATAGCCGTGCTTTTCGGGCCCGAATGATAGTGTTTCTGAAAACGGCTGTCCCCGGCACCGATCGTCTTGTTCGCAGCGATCGCCAGCGCCGACCGTCTCGTCCGGAACCGATCGCCGGCTGGCGACTCAGTCGTCGCCCCATCCGCGACGATATCTGACTGGCCGGCTGCCGATCGGTCCGATGTATTTATACTCTCGAGCCCAACTCCTCGGTCATGACTGGTAACGAGTTTACGGTGTACGGTGTCTACGTCACGCCGTCGGTCTACGATGCACTGGCAGACCGGCTGTACGATCGAGCCGGTATCGTCGATCTCGACGACTACTTTTCAGAGGACATGGGCACTGTCCCTGCAGGCGACCCAGGTGCTGAAGCGACCGATGAGTTCCTCGCGACGGTTGTCGACGAGTTCGCGACGCTTTACGATGCTGCAGCGTTCGATGCGGCCGCCACAGTCGACCCTGACGGGTTCGACCTCGTTCAGCTTGCTGCGACCCCGACGCACGTGACGCGAGCCCGCGAGCAGTTCCAGGCTGCTGCAACGATCCAGGAGACGGATCTCCGGACGGTCCAGACGGCGACCCTCGCTGCAGCGCTCGACGTCGACCTTGCGACTGCTGACGAGTGAGAGTGGAAAGACGAACTTCTGATTAGTGGTTTCGGACACGTCGAACGCTGTGAGTCGCTCCACTGGACGGCTGGTGTCTCCTAGAACACCTTATACATCTAGATCCAAATAAGAGGAAGACTCAAATACGGTCGCTAGTCAGTCACACCCAACGGTGGCACCCACCGCAGAGACAGATGAAACCGGACGATACGCCCTCGAACGAGACGCCCACGAGACGGTCCACTAACGAGTCTGCCACGAACGATCGGAAATCGACACAGCGTGACGGGCCAGTTGCGATCTCCGATCGATACGCTGCAATCTCGCTGACAGAAGGAGCGAGTGTAGTCTACGAGCGAGGAAACCCCAACGTGTGGATTCAGTCGGACGCAGCCCGACCGATCGAAGACATGATTTGAACGACCTGTGAGACGGGAGGTAACCGTCACTATTTTTATCCACAGACGTGTTATACTGTCACATGCCAACAGCACTCGAACGACTTCGCCGGCGGTACGAAACGACCGACACGAAGTGTCCGGAGTGTGGGTACGTAGACGAAGACTGCAACTGGGAGAGTCGGACGGATGGCTCCCAGATCGTGTACCGACACGTCTGTCCCACGTGTAAGGCGAGCCGCGAGCATACCTTCGCACTCAGTTGAGCATCCGTGACGAAGTGGGCGGTCCGTGATGAAGAGAGCGGGTTGCAAGCGTTGCGCATTATTACAGCACCGCCGAGCGGTGCGGGGACTGCACGCCGCCGAACGGTGCAGAGACTGCACGCCGCCGAACGGTGCGGGGTCTGCAATGAGTCGAGTTGGCTACTCGTCCCGCGTCGTGATGTCCGCCGACAGCCCCTGAGCCATCTCGATCTCTTTTGCGTTGTTCATCGTCCACGCCGTTCGTTCCGTGACGGCTTCGATCGCCTCCCGAGCACTTGGATAGCCGTTGCCCGATTTCTTCACGCCGCCGAAGGGTAACTGGACCTCCGCGCCGATACAGGGCAGGTTCGCATACGCCAGTCCGAGGTCGGCCCGATCGCGGAAGGCGTTGAGTTGGCGGTAGTCCTCCGAGATGATCGCCCCCGCCAGTCCGTAGGGGGTGTCGTTGTGGATCTCGATGGCCCGATCGATGTCTCCCTCGTACTCGAGCAGGGCGACGTGGGGGCCGAAACACTCCTCTTTCAGACAGCGCAGATCGGTGTCGTACTCGATTTCATAGACGAACGGGCCGACCCAGTGGCCGGCAGCGTGCCCGTCTGGTATCTCCTCGCCTGGGAGTTCGAACCGATCGACCAGCACCTCTGCACCCTCTTTGCGGGCAAGTTCGTTGTGTTTGCGGATCTTCTCGACGTGGTCGGGTTCGATCGCCGGCCCCATGAACGTCTCCTCGTCCAGTGGATCGCCGACGGCGACGTCTTCGGCAATGTCGACGAACCGCCGTTTGAACTCGTCGTACACATCGGTGTGGACGATCAGGCGCTCGGACGAGACACAGCGCTGGCCTGTGGTCTTGAAACTCGACATGATCGCCGAGTGGACGGCAATATCCAGATCCGCGTCCTCGGTGATGATGATCCCGTTTTTCCCACCCATCTCGCAGGCCGCGAGCTTGCCCGGTTCGCCGCCGACTTTGCCCGCGATCTCGTGGCCGACCTCGGCCGAGCCCGTAAACAACACCGTATCGACACGCTCGTCGTCGGTGATCGCCGCACCGGCGTCGCCAAAGCCCTGGATCATATTGAACACGCCGTCGGGAACCCCGGCGTCGTCCATCATCTCGGCGATGATCTGGCCACACCAGGGCGTCTGCTCGGCGGGCTTCCAGACGACCGTATTGCCCTCGACGAGTGCGATCGCCATATGCCAGAACGGGATCGCGACCGGGAAGTTCCAGGGCGTGATACAGCCGACGACGCCACGCGGTTTCCGTCGCATGTAGGCGTCTTTCCCGGCGACCTCCGAGGGAACGACCTCACCGTGTGGATGGCGAGCGTTGCCCGCCGCCCACTCGACCATGTGCCAGGCCTCGGTGACGTCGGCTTTCCCCTCGCTGATCTCTTTCCCACACTCTTTGGTGACGATCTCGCCGAGTTCTTCGTGACGATCGCGGAGTTCGTGGTAGATCTCCCAGAGGTACTCGGCCCGATCGATGTAGGAGAGCGATCGCCACTCCTCGAAGGCGTCGGCGGCGGCTGCAAGCGCTGCGTCGACGTCGTCGGCCGTTCCTCGCTGGAACGTCGCCAGCGTCTCACCCGTCGCCGGATTCTCGCTTTCGAACGTGTCTGAACCGTTGCCATCGGCCCACTCTCCGCCGATGTAGTGGCCGTGGACCTGTTCAGTGGCTTGCTGGCTCATACCGAAACTGTCGGTGAGCGAGGTGAAAATAGTGGTGGTGATTCACACGATCGTTCGCTCTCGTTTTCCACCCCACTCCTGCACTCGTCCGTCTCGGGCTGGCCCCTGTTAATGACGGTTAGTGGCTACTACTGGATCGGTACACCGACGACACGTGCAGTTAGCTGCCGAGGTCAGCTATCTTCTCGATTTCGCTGCGAAGCGTGGTCGAATCGAACTCGTGGTCGGGACGAAGCCGGACGAAATCGAGGAACTGTCGGGCTCGAAGCAGCGCCTCCGGCTCGTAGACGGACACCGCTGCACGGACGGCCTCGCGAGCGCCGATCTGTGGTTCGAGTACGGCAAGCGCACACGCGAGATCGTATGCGGTCGCTTCATCGATCCGATCCTCGTCAACGAGGGTCGCATCGATAAAATAGAGTTCGTCGTCACAGAGAAGGATGTTCTCAGCGCGGAGATCGCCGTGTGCGAGACCGTTGTCGTGGAGTCGCGACAACATCTCGAACAGCTCCGGCGCACGGGATTCGACCTCTATCAGGGGAAGGTCATCAAGCGACTGGAACTCCGGGAGGTATTCGAGGACGAGAACGCCGAGGCCGTTGACCTCGAACGCTTCGATCGGACGGGGTGCGTTAACGCCGATCTCGCGCATCTGTTCGGTCGCCTCGTACTCGTGTTCGACCATCTCGCGAGGCGTGTCGAACCGACTGAAGAAACCGCCGCTACCGGAGGTGACGGCACCGACGTTCCGGCCAGTCGTCAACACGGCGTGAACGAGTGCGTTCTGACGGGAGACGATCTTGACGAACCACTCGTCGTCGATCACACAGGGTGTCGACAGCCAGTTATCGGCTTCGAGAAACTCGACCCGGACGGTGTCGCGGTCGTGGCGCTCCGCCAGCGTCCGGATGACACGCTCGATGCGGTCCCACTCGACGCTGCCTCGAGCAAGCTGGCGGATATCCATACTGCAGGCTGAGGGGACTGGGGGTTAAATGCCTCCCGGAGTGGCGTGTCCGAAAGCTATTTGTCTGGCCAGCGACGTCGCTGTGTCCGCCGAAACTGACGGAAGTAGACACACCACTGCCCGAAACTGATCGAACATCACCCGAAACTGATCGGTCGATAGAACAGTATTATTTTCACGCCTGCGAGCATTCTTCGAACCAGTATGGACGCTGTCGACGATTTGAGTGATGCGATCGACGCGACACGGAACTTCTTGACACCAGTTCGGGCGGGGATGTGGCTCAAGCTCTCGATCGTGGTGTTGTTCGTCGTCGGAATTGGGACAGGGGGACCGACACTGCCGGGTGGCGATCTCGGCACGTTCGCTGACGATCCCGGTGCCCAGCCCGAGGTCGACATGGGACTCGAGGAGCTGCCGGCGGACTTCTTCCTGTTTCTGGGGATTATCGCTGCCGCGTTGCTGTTGCTCTGGCTCTTGTTCGCGATTATCGGCGCGATCATGGAGTTCGTCTTCATCGAGTCATTGCAGACGACGGAGGTACACGTCAGACGGTATACCCGAAATAACCTCGGCCGCGGCATCCGACTGTTCGGCTTTCGGCTCGTGGTCAGCGTGCTCGCCGCTTCGATCGTGTTCGGTCCGGCGGCGTCCGTCTACCTGACGACGGGCACAATCGAGGCGGTCGTCGAGGTCGCGTTGCTGACAGGCCTTCTTGGGTTTGTGGTCTACGGACTGTACGCGATCGTGATGCGGTTTACCTCCGAGTTCGTCGCACCGATCATGCTCCTCGAGAACCGGGGCGTCCTCAGCAGCTGGCGGCGTTTCTGGGGGACGTTCACCGCAAATTGGGCCGAGTACGTCGTCTATCTGTTGCTCGCCTGGATCCTCATCGTCGTCGCTCAGATCGGCGTCGGGTTCGTGCTCGTCCTCGGCGGGCTGTTGCTGGCCGTCCCGTTCGTCATCCTCGGGCTCCTCGCGTTCGCGCTCGGTGAGGTGGGCCTATTCCTCCTTATTCCGATCGCCCTTCTCGCGGTCGTCATCTACGCCCTGTTCTATGGAATCGTCTGGACGCCGGTCCGATCGTATTTCCAGTACTACGCGCTGTTGTTGCTCGGCGACACGAACGCCGACCTCGATCTGATCCCTGAACAACGTGGCGAGATCCGATCGGACGGCGGCGAACCCACACCCGAGAGCGAAACTGAACGGGAGCGGGGCGACGATCGGGGCGTCCCCGACGGGCGCTGGGGCGCCGACGAGTCTGAGACGTGGAATTCTGACGCCAGCGATGACGATCCGTGGGACTGGGGCGACACGGGCGACCGCGACGACACCGACGATCGAGATGAGACGGCCAATCGCGACGACACTGACGATCGCGACGACACCGATCGAGGCTGGTAGGCTGGATATTTCTCCCAAGGAACATCTCCGTCGAGGCCCGTACTGCGATCGAGAGCAGGGATCGGCCACCGGCCCGATCGGTGGGTGAGAGACCGGCGGTGCGTTTAACCTCCGCGCCGGCAAGTATTGCGTATGGACTTCGACCTGCCCGACGAACACCGGATGGTTCGGGAGACGGTTCGGGACTTCTGTCAGCGAGAGATCGAGCCGATCGCTCAGGAGATCGAAGACGAACACCGGTTTCCTGCGGAGATTTTCGACCAGCTCGCCGGCCTCGATATGCTTGGCGTCCCGATCGACGACGCCTACGGCGGACTCGGTGGCGACACCCTCATGTACGCCCTCGTCGCCGAAGAGATCGGTCGTATCTCCGGTTCGATCGGCCTCTCCTACGTCGCCCATATCTCGCTGGCTGCGAAGCCGATCGAGCTGTTCGGCACTGACGTACAGAAAGAGCGCTGGCTCCGCCCGCTCGCGGAGGGTGAGTATCTCGGCGGCTGGGCGTTGACGGAGCCGGGCAGCGGCTCCGACGCCTCGAACATGGACACGATGGCGGTCAAGGAGGGCGACGAGTGGGTCCTGAATGGAACAAAGCAGTTCATCACGAACGCATCGGAGGCCGGCTCGATTCTCGTCAAGGCTGTCACCGATCCCGACGCCGGCTACGACGGCATCTCGACGTTCATCGTCGACCCCCGCGAGGACGACGGCTTCGAGGTGACGACGATCTGGGACAAGATGGGGCTCAACGCCTCGCCGACCTGCGAAATTCAACTCGACGACGTCCGACTCCCCGAGGATCGCCTGCTCGGCGCAGAAGGCGACGGCTGGGAGCAGACAAAAAAGACCCTCGACGGTGGGCGAATCTCGATCGCCGCGCTCTCGACGGGGCTGGCACAGGGTGCCTACGACCACGCCAAGTCCTACAGCACCGAGCGTGAGCAGTTCGGGCAGCCGATCGCAAAATTCGACGCAATCCGCGACACGATCGTCGATATGCACCGCAAGATCGAGCGGGCGCGACTGCTCACGTATCGTGCAGCCCACCGCTACGATCAGGGCGACCCGGTGACCGAAGCGTCCGCACTCGCGAAACTCGACGCCAGCGAGGCTGCCCGGGAGGTCGCCGAGGACGCCGTCCAGGTGCTCGGCGGCTACGGCTACACCACCGATTTCGCCCCACAGCGGTTCTACCGCGATGCCAAGCTGATGGAGATCGGTGAGGGGACGAGCGAGATCCAACATCTCGTTATCGGCCGAGAAATCGGCCTGTAACGTCCGGACCGATGTTTCTCATCGTCGCTGGCGTCGTCCTGATCACGATCGGCCTCGCCGGGGTTCGGTACGCACCGGCGATCGTCGCCGCCCAGCACCGCCAGGGGATGGCACCGCTCGAACGCGAGGAGACGATCGACGTGACCGATCGAGTCCGGACGACGAAGGGGGCCGGCGTGGTCCTCGCGATCGTCGGCGTTGGCTGTCTCGCTGTTGGTGTGTTCTGATCGGCTTCGCTGCTCGTCTGTCTCAGGGTGGCTCGCTGAAAGCAGACGCCGACCCGGCAACAGTGGGAGGAGACAGCGAGCCCGATGGCTTGTCGTCAGTTGTCCAGAAGTAAAACCGCAAGTCGATCGACTACCAGTCCGCTACGAGTTCTCGCCGATCCAGTCGGCAAACGGACCCGTGAGGAAGTCGACGTAGTCGAGGATTCCGAGCGTCAGGGTAACGACGAGGACGAGGAGGATCGGTACGCGAATCGCCCAGATCCACGCGTCGCCGAGCGAGCCGAGACTCCCGATCCCTTTTTCGAGTTCCGCGACGGCAAACTTCGGTGCGATCCAGCCGACGAGGAGCACCAGCATGAGGGCCCCGAACACCAGTAGGATGCCGTCGGCGAACCCATCGAGCAGATCGAGGAAGATCAGATCGTAGGTGACCGGCACGCCAAGCAGGTAGATGACACCGCCCATCCCGAGTGCCGCCTTCCACCGATCGACGCCCTTCTCGTCGATGACGTATGCCGTCACGACCTCGAGGAGCGAAATTGCACTCGAAAGCGCGGCGATCGTGACGGTTCCGAAGAAGAGGAGGCCGATGATGTGTCCGCCACTGATCGTTGCAAACGCCTCAGTCATCGAGATGAAGATTGCACCGGGGCCACCATCGCCCGGTTCGGTAATCCCCGCTGCAAAGAAGACCGGGAACACGACCAGCCCAGTCAGGAACGCGATCCCAGTGTCGAAACCGATGATCGCCGTGCCGTCTTTGGCCAGGTTTCGGTCCTCACCGAGGTAGGATGCGTAGGTGACCATCACACCCATCCCGAGCGAGAGGGTGAAAAACGCCTGACCGGCGGCCGCTGGTAGGAGTTCCGTCCAGTTGTCGGCGATCACGCCGAATTCCGGGGAGAGGTAGTAGTCGTAGCCCGCTCCTGCGTCGGGAAGCGTAAACGCCCAGACGGCCATCCCGATGAGCAAGAGGACGATCGCCGGCACCATCACCTTTACCGCGAGTTCGATCCCGCGGCGGATGCCGAGTGCGACGACACCGATCGTCAGCGCCATGAAGATCGTGTGAAAAATGAACGCATCGAGGCCGGTCGATACTGCGCCGAACATCGCTGGCGCGCCACCGTCGTATCCAGCAAGCAGACTCGCGTAGCTTCCACGAAAGCCCTCGAGGAAGTACCGGGCGAACCAGCCGGCGACGACGCTGTAGAACGAGAGGATGACGAATCCGGTGACGATGAAGATGCCACCGACGTACTTCCATCCGTTGCCGCCCAGTTCCATCAGTGCGCCGACGGGGTTCAATTTCGTTTTCCGACCGATAACGAACTCGGCCAGAATCGCTGGAAACCCGATCAGTGCCACAAAGAGCAAATAAATTAGCAGGAACGCTGCTCCGCCGCCTTCTCCTGTGACGAAGGGAAATCGCCAGATGTTCCCGAGTCCGACTGCGCTCCCAACTGCAGCCAGGATAAACCCGGTCCTCGTTGCCCACGTCTCACGTTCGTTCATATGCCGGACGAACAAGTCCACTCGCAAATATCTTCCTAGACGATAAGAATTTCATCAGTATAGTATCACATCCGGGACGATATTTGATCGGCCCAGTGGGTGTCGAACTGGTCTCCGTACCGTCACCTATTGGTTGGTTGTGTTACAAGTACCAGTGCAAACTCCGAGTGATGGGGACGACATATTCGATCAGTTTCGGCGTACAGGTGCTGTTTCAGGCCGCGCGACGGTATCGGGTTCTGCATTATTGTTAGTCATTCTGGCGTCTGTGTCCATCACCCACCATAACATATAACATGGACACGGGGAAACTATCGGTCAGTACAGAGGCTTGTAAATGTCTACAGTAGATGCAGTCGTAAATCGAGGTCGAAATCTATCGTCAGAACAGATACTGCTTCTCGTTGTGGGGATCGGTGCAGTAGCGCTGTTGGGTGATCTGATTGCTGGCCTTGCAACCGGAACGTATAGTATCTCGCGTATTGCTAGATACCTGACGCAAGGAATCCTGTACGGGCTGATCATCGGACTCGCGGGGATCGGTCTCTCGATGACCTACAGCATCCTCAACTTCGCGAACTTCGCTCACGGTGATTACGTGACCTCAGGCGCCTTCTTCGGCTGGGGAGTCACGTATCTCATCGCCGGCTGGGGTGCGACCAGTCTCGGTCACCTGGTCCTCGTCGGACCACAACGCGGTGTCGGCGGTTCAGAACTCAGTATTGCGATCACCACGACGCCGATCGCCATCCTGGCAGGGCTACTCTTTGCCGGCGTCGGGACGGCGCTGTTCGTCCTGTTGATCGATCGAATCGCCTACAAGCCGATCCGTGGCTCGGGTGGGATTCCGCTCCTGATCACGAGTATCGGGGTTGCGTTCGCGCTCCGATATTTCATCGTGTTCGTCTACTCGAGTCGGACGCGGGGAACGACTGCGAGCGCTCCATCGATGGATATCCTGCTGGTCGACGGCTATGTATCGGTCGGTGCCCACGACGCGACGTTGATCGCGGGCGCGGTGACACTGATGCTCGGCGTTCACCTGATGCTCCAGCGGACGAAACTCGGTAAAGCGATGCGGGCGATGTCCGACAACAGAGACCTCGCGCTCGTGACCGGCATTCCGACCGAACAGGTGATCCGCTGGACCTGGATGATCGGCGGCGGCCTCGCCGGCAGCGCGGGCTATCTGATGGTGCTGTGGACGGGGACGATCGACTGGCAGTTCGGCTGGCTCCTGTTGTTGCTGATCTTCGCCGCGGTGATTCTCGGTGGGATCGGCTCGATCTACGGGGCAATCTTCGGTGGCCTCATTATCGGCATCAGCATGCATCTGTCGATGATCTGGCTCCCCGGCGGTGACTTTACGACGATCACTGCGTTCCTGATTATGATTCTCGTCTTGATGATTAAACCGTCCGGACTCTTTGGAGGGAAGACAACAGCATGAGCACACAAAATACCAACAGACGCGAACAGCTCGAACAGCTGTGGGAACGAGACGCAGTCAAAATCGTCGGCGTCTTCGGGGCGATCTATCTCATCTACGCCGCGATCGGGCTCTTCCTTGGTTACCCCCTCGACGGAATCATCAACACGCTGCGCCGGATGACGTATCTGATCGCCGTCTACGGAATGGTGACGCTCGCGCTCAACCTCCACTGGGGGTACACCGGGCTGTTCAACATCGGTGTCGCCGGCTTCATGGCGATCGGTCTCTACGTGACGATGATGCTCGCAAAGCCGCCAGATCCGGGCGGTGCAGCGCAGTACGCCGGGCTTGGGCTCCCGATGCCGATCGCCATCATTGGCGGCGTCGTCGCGGCCGGATTGGCGGGGCTGATCGTCGCGATCCCGGCACTCAGGCTCCGGGCCGACTATCTCGCGATCACGACGATCGCGTTCGCAGAAATCGTTCGGCTCGGCGTGACCTCCGGTGCTGCCCAGCAGTTCACCATCTTCGGCGTCGAGCTGGGAACCGGTGGCGGGCGCGGACTCACGCGAAACTACGGCGACCCGATGAACGTCATCTTCGAACTCGGCGCGTTCGAGTCCTTCGTCGATCTCACGAACAGCCTCTTCGGGTTCGGGCCGACACAGGCGAGAGCGCTCGCGTACTCGATCGTCCTGGTGGTCGTGCTCGCCGGTTTCTACTGGCTCATCCAGCGAACCAGCCGATCGCCGTTCGGGCGGGTGCTGAAAGCGATCCGTGAAGACGAAGAGGCGGCCCAGTCGCTTGGAAAGAACACGAACATGTTCAAAATCAAAGTGTTCGTACTCGGCTGTGCGCTGATGGGACTTGCGGGGATCCTCTGGCGGTTCCGGCAGACTGGCGTGACGCCGGAAGCGTTCCGCCCCCACGTCACGTTCTACATCTGGATCGCCCTGATCATCGGTGGGGCCGGATCGAACACGGGCAGTGTGCTCGGCTCTGGAATCTTCGTCGCAGTCCTCTTCGAGGGGCCACGATACGTTCGCCGTATCATCGACCAGGTGGTCACGATCGGCGACGCACCGAATACGTTCGCCGGTGCTATCGCACCATTGCTGTCGGCGGACCTGGCGCCGCTGGTCAGATACACCTTCGACGAGTTCCTCACGCTGCAGTTCGTCCTGATGGGGGTCGCACTCGTCGTACTCATGCACCGGCGGCCGGACGGGTTGCTCGGCCATCGAGAGGAAACGGCGGCGGCGATTCCACTCACGACGCGACCGGACAACGACCCCGCCTCTGACAACGGAGGTGACTCCGCGTGAGCGACACAGCGACGGAATCCCAGGAACGCGAGCAATCGACGATCCCCAGTGACGACGTCGAACTGGCCGTCGACGGTCTCGTCAAGCGCTTCGGTGGGATTACTGCAGTCGACGGTGCATCGTTCGAGATCGAATCCGGCGCACTGACTGGCCTGATCGGGCCGAACGGTGCCGGAAAGTCGACGACGTTTCACTGTATTACCGGGATCCACACCCCCGACGGCGGACAGGTCACGTTCCAGGGCGCGGATATCACCGGCATCAGCCCCTACCAGTGTGCTGATTACGGACTCGTCCGGACCTTCCAGATCGCCCGCGAGATGGCGAACATGACGGTTCTGGAGAACCTGATGTTGCCGGCGAAAAACCAGCAAGGGGAGGCGCTCTGGCGATCGGTGCTCCCCGTCACCCGACAGGCGGTCATCGAGGACGAACACGAACTCCTAGAACGGGTCTGGGACACCCTCGAGTTCTTCGAGATCGAACACATCGCAGAAGAGAAAGCGGGCAACCTCTCCGGTGGCCAGCGAAAACTGCTCGAGATGGCACGAGCGTTGATGACTGAACCGGAGATGCTCCTGCTCGACGAACCCTTCGCAGGTGTCAATCCGACGCTCGAGCAGAAACTTATTGGACACATCCACGAACTCCGTGAGGAAGGGTACACGTTCCTGATCGTCGAACACGATATGGACCTCATCATGGAAAACTGTGAACGCGTCATCGTCATGCACCAGGGATCGGTGCTTGCCGAAGGTGAACCGGCGGCCATCACCTCGAATGAACAGGTTATCGAAGCGTACCTCGGAGGTGACGTCTGATGGCGCTACTCGACGTCAGCGATCTCGACGCCGGCTACGGCGACCTGCAGATTCTGTCGGGAGTCGATCTCGAGGTCGCTGCCGACGAGTACGTCGTCATCGTCGGCCCCAACGGTGCCGGCAAGTCGACGGCGATGAAATCCGTCTTCGGCCTGACGACGTACATGGGCGGCTCGATCGAGTTCGACGGCGTCGATATCACTGGCCGATCGCCGGACGAGATCATCCACGAGGGGATTGGGTTCGTCCCACAAAACGACAACGTCTTCGGCTCGTTGACGGTCCGAGAGAACCTCGAAATGGGGGCGTACATCCTCGATGAGGTTCCCGACGACGCACTCGAGGCCGTGTTCGAGCAGTTCCCGATTCTCCGCGATCGCCAGGACCAGAAAGCCGGGTCGATGAGCGGTGGCCAACAGCAGATGGTCGCGATGGGACGGGCGCTGATGCTCGATCCGGACCTGCTGTTGCTCGACGAACCCAGCGCCGGGCTTGCACCCGACCTCGTCGACGAGATGTTCGATCACGTGGATGCGATCAACGACAGCGGGACCGCCGTGCTCGTCGTCGAACAGAACGCAAAGGAGGCGCTGCGCCGCTGTGACCGTGGCTACGTCCTCGTCCAGGGATCGAATCGGTACGAGGATTCGGGCGATGCACTGTTGAACGACGAGGAGGTTCGCCAGCAGTTCCTCGGCGGGTAGCCTCGGTCGAGTCGCTCAGATCACCCTCTCCCTCGCAGAACGCCCTCTTTGCTGACGAAAACGCGCCTCTTCCTCCTCCTATTCGTTCCGAACCGCAACCTGTGCCGGATCTCCGATCGCACAACCTGACAAAAAGCCGATATTCTGAATCTATGCGCCGAATCAGTCGCCGGCAAGCGCCGATTCGAGTTCGCCGCTGTAGGACCCCTGTTCGGCCTCGAAAGACACCTGGGCGAGCGTCTCCCCACCCTGGTCGTCCTCGAAGGATTCGACGTACTGTTCCGAGAGTTGCTGTCCGTAGTCGTTGTTCACGTAGAGCGTTGCGACCCGCTCAGCATCGAGTCGATCGGCGGAGACCTCTGCCATCACCTGGCCCTGCAACAGATCGCTTGGCGCAGTCCGGAAGAAGTAGCCGTCGTCGTCGACGGTGGAAAGCGAAAGTGCCGTACTCGCCGGCGAGCACTGGACGACGTTTGCGCTACTGGTTTCGCCGACGAGGGGGACGGAGTTTCCGGAGGATGCAGCACCGACGATCGCGGGGTAGCCGGCATCGATGAGTGCACCCCCGCTGCTGAGGGTGGTGTCCGCATCGGTTTCGGTGTCCTCGACCTGGAGATCGATATCGACGACGCCCTCGAACTGGGCTGCGGCCAGTCGACCGGCGTCGATCATCGGCGATCCGAGTTCGCCGAGATCGCCGGTCTCGGGGAGCAGCATCGAGACCATCACCTCGTCGCGGTCAGTGCCACCGGGCGAGTCGTCGGCCATCTCCCCACCGGGACCCTCACCCTCGAACTCGATCGTGTCGCTCGTTTCGGTCCCACCGTCGGCGAACTCCCAGACGTCGTAGGCGGCGTCGGCCGGATCGCCGACGTCGTCGAAGTCGACGGAACTTGAAGCACCCCGGTAGGAAATCTCATCACCGTCTGCAGCAGCTTCGGCGGCTTCCTCCAGTTCGCCCGGTCCGTACTCGTCACCGCCCGGGTTCGCAACGCGGCGCATCTGATCGCGGACCGCCTCGCCGTCGTTCTCTCCAGCCGCGATATTCGCCAGAATACACACTGCGACGGCGTCGAACGTTTGTGAGTTGAACACGCCCGGGGAGTCGTCGAACTCGTCGACGTAGAGGTCCTCAAACGCGGCCTCGTTTGGTCCTTGCGAGGCCGGTGCAGTGCCGGTGACGTTCTCCATGTCGTTGCCGACTTCACCCGGAAGACCGCCGTCCTGAAGCCCGTCGGGCACAATAATCTCCGTTCCATCGTCGAAACCGGAGTAGTAGTCCCGGAAGATCTGAATCCCACTTTCCGGATAGCCGATGATATTGAGCACGTCCGGTCCGTCAGCTTCAACATCGCCTTCGTCCCCAATGCAGCCAGCAAGGCCGATCGCACCGGCCGCACCGATCCCGCTCAGCACCCGTCGTCGGTTGAGTTGCCGTACCATGGGTTAAAGACATGACTTATCATATATAGGGTTTGTGTGATGATAACGAGATACATTTTCAGAATGACTGTCACCTCGATCGACGGACGACTCTCGCCACGCACCACTCGTGACCGATGACCGGCGAGACAGATCAGCGATCGGTCCGAATTGCAGAACGCTTTTCATTTATGTCGTTGTCTTTTTGGCCGATGAGCACCACCTGGAGGGGACACCCATGACGATGGACGAGCGGATCGACGAACTGGAATCGTTGCGTGAGGAGGCTCGCCTGGGCGGCGGTGAGGCGCGCATCGAAAAACAACACGACAAGGGGAAAATGACCGCCCGCGAGCGGATCGACTACTTCCTCGACGACGGGACGTTCACCGAGTTCGATCAGCTCCGGACCCACCAGACGAGCCAGTTCGGGATGGAAGAAAAAAAGATCCCGGGCGACGGCGTCGTCACGGGCTACGGCGAGGTCAACGGCCGAACCGTGTTCGTTTTCGCCCACGACTTTACCGTCTTTGGCGGCTCACTCGGGGAAGTTTTCGCCGAGAAGATCTGTAAAGTGATGGATATGGCGATGGAGGTCGGTGCTCCCATCGTCGGTCTCAACGACTCCGCTGGCGCACGCATCCAGGAGGGCGTCAAGAGCCTCGCCGGCTTCACCGAAATTTTCAACCGAAACCAGGAGGCAAGCGGCGTCGTCCCGCAGATCTCGGGTATCATGGGTCCCTGTGCGGGTGGTGCGGTGTACTCGCCGTCGATCACCGACTTCATCTTCATGGTGAAAGACACGAGCCACATGTACATCACCGGCCCCGGCGTCACCAAGACCGTCACCGGTGAGGAGGTCACCCACGAGGAACTCGGCGGTGCGATGACCCACGCAGGCAAGACCGGTGTCGCCCAGTTCGCCTGTGAGAGCGAAGAGCAGGCACTCGACGACATCAAACGGTTGCTCTCGTATCTCCCACAGAACAACGTGGAGGACCCACCTCGCGTCGAGCCATGGGACGATCCCGATCGCCGCGACGACAAACTGGAGGACATCGTTCCCGCCAGTCCACAGAAACCCTACGACATGATCGACGTGATCGACTCCGTCGTCGACGAGGGCTCGTTCTTCGAGGTCGCCGAGAACTTCTCGAAGAACATCGTCGTCGGTTTCGCCCGTCTCGATGGCCGATCGGTCGGGATCGTCGCGAACCAACCACGGGTCAACGCGGGAACGCTTACTGTCGACGCTTCGATGAAGGGATCGCGGTTCGTCCGCTTCTGTGACTCGTTTAACATTCCGATCGTCTCGCTGGTCGACGTGCCGGGGTACATGCCCGGGACCGACCAGGAGCATCGCGGGATCATCCGCCATGGGGCAAAGCTGCTCTACGCCTACGCCGAGGCGACGGTGCCGCTGTTGACAGTCATCACGCGCAAGGCCTACGGTGGGGCCTACTGTGTGATGGCCTCGAAGAACCTCGGTGCGGACGTCAACTACGCGTGGCCGACCGCCGAGATCGCCGTCATGGGCCCACAGGGTGCAGTCAACATCCTCTACCGGAACGAACTCGCCGAGGCGGAAAACCCCGACGAGCTTCGCGACGAACTCATCGAGGAGTACCGCGAGGAGTTCGCCAACCCCTACACCGCGACGGACAAGGGCTTTCTCGACGACGTGATCCTGCCGACGGAGACCCGACCACGCCTGATCGACGACCTCGAGATGCTCGAGACGAAACGCGAGGAAAACCCCGACAAGAAACACGGGAACATCCCGCTGTAGCCCAATGGCCTCAAAGAAACACGCACCAGAGACCGGCCAGACCGCGCCAGACGACGCCGTCGCCCCAATGGATCTGCTCCCGTCCGGAATCGAACTCGACATTCCGGAGACGGCCGACGACGAGGAGGCTGCGGCGATCGCCGTTGCAGTCGGTGCTCACCTCCACGATCACGCGCTGGCGGCCGCTGCAGCGGCTGCGGCGGGCGACGAATCCTGGGATGGCAAACGCTGGTCGTTCGCTGGCCGAGTCAAATCCCAGCAGCGCCAAACGATTCGGGTGCCCCGAGATGCACCGACGAATCCCTGGAGCGCTGCCGGTCGAACCGATCGGTTCTGAGCAGGCACAGGTCGGTGGCACGCGGTGTCGATCCGATCGACGCACCACTTGTCGGTGCGAAAAAGTAAGGTACCATCCCCGTGATGGTTTCAACAGGAATGTTCCGGAAGGTTCTCGTGGCAAACCGTGGGGAGATCGCCGTCAGAGTGATGCGGGCGTGTGAAGAGCTAAACGTCGGCACAGTGGCGATCTACTCCGAGGCGGACAAAGACTCCGGTCACGTCCGGTACGCCGACGAGGCGTACAACGTTGGGCCAGCGCGCGCGGCAGATTCGTATCTCGATCACGAGGCCGTGATCGAGGCTGCACGGAAGGCCGATGCCGACGCGATCCACCCGGGCTACGGCTTCCTCGCCGAGAACGCCGAGTTCGCAAGCAAAGTCGAGGACGCAGAGGGAATCACCTGGGTCGGTCCGTCCGCCGAGGCGATGGAGTCGCTCGGCGAAAAAACCAAAGCCCGGAAGATCATGAGCGAGGCTGGCGTGCCGATCGTCCCCGGGACGACTGAACCCGTCACCGAGCCAGCGGAAGTCGAGGCGTTCGGCGACGAACACGGCTATCCGATCGCAATCAAAGCCGAAGGTGGTGGTGGTGGTCGTGGCATGAAAGTCGTCTGGGACGAGAGCGAGGTCGAAGACCAGCTCGAAAGCGCGAAACGCGAGGGTGAGGCCTATTTCGACAACCCGTCGGTCTACCTCGAACGGTATCTCGAACGGCCCCGACACATCGAGGTCCAGATCGTCGCCGACGAGCACGGCAACGTCCGTCATCTGGGCGAGCGCGACTGTTCGCTCCAGCGTCGTCACCAGAAGGTCATCGAGGAGGCACCCTCGGCTGCGCTGACCGACGAACTCCGCGAGAAGATCGGAGAGGCCGCCAGACAGGGCGTCGCTGCTGCCGACTACACGAACGCCGGGACCGTCGAATTCCTCGTCGAAGAAGAGCCAGGCCGCGATGGCCCGCTCGGCCCCGACGCGAACTTCTATTTCCTCGAGGTCAACACCCGGATCCAGGTCGAGCACACCGCCACCGAAGAGATCACTGGAATCGACATCGTCAAGCGCCAGCTGCGGATCGCCGCGGGCGAGGAACTCGACTTCGCACAGGAGGACGTCACCATCGACGGCCACGCGATCGAGTTCAGGATCAACGCAGAGAACGCTGCTAACGACTTCGCACCCGCGACCGGCGGTACGCTCGAAACCTACGACCCGCCCGGTGGAATCGGCGTCCGGATGGACGACGCACTCCGCCAGGGTGACGACCTCGTCACCGACTACGACTCGATGATCGCGAAGCTGATCGTCTGGGGTCAGACTCGTGATGAGTGTCTCGAGCGATCGCTTCGTGCACTCCGAGAGTACGATATCGAGGGGATCCCGACGATCATCCCCTTCCACCGGCTCATGCTGACCGACGAGAAGTTCGTCCAGAGTACGCACACGACGAAGTACTTGGACGAGGAACTCGACGAGAGCCGAATCCAAGAGGCCCAGGAGCAGTGGGGCGGAGACACCGGCGATGGCGAGGGCGATGACGGAGAGTCCGTCGAACGTGAGTTCACTGTCGAGGTCAACGGCAAACGCTTCGAGGTCGAACTGGAAGAACACGGCGCGCCAGCGATCCCGACCGGCGGCGGCGATGCCAGCGGCGGTGCCCAGACGGCAAGCCCACCACAGCCTGCCGGTGGCTCAGGCGGCAGTGGCACAGCGGCTGTAGAAGGAGACGGTGAAGTCGTCGATGCTGAGATGCAGGGAACGATCCTCGACATCACCGTAGACGTCGGCGACGAGGTCGAATCGGGTGACGTCCTCATCGTGCTCGAAGCGATGAAGATGGAAAACGACATTGTCGCCTCCCGCGGCGGGACGGTTTCCGAGATCGCGGTCGAAGAGGGCGAGAGCGTCGATATGGGCGATACGCTGGTTGTCCTCGAGTAAGGCCGTGGGCGGGACGGCCTACCCTCTCCGTGTTCCGTTTTCGATCGTCATCGTCGGATTCCTCGCCGTTGTAGCGATCGAACGTGATTGGCGGGTGCTCCGCGATTCGACCGACCGATCGCCGCGAGAGACGGTGTCGGGAGTTGTAGCCGGCCCGACCTACCGCTGCAGTTCGAACGAGACGTGAACGGTCGTCCGATAGTGTTGAATCTGTCCGTCTTCGACATCCGCCGTCTGCGACTCGATCTCGATGCCGTTGATGTTCTCGAGCGTCTCGTCTGCGTCATCGAGCGCATTCTGTGCGGCGTGCTCCCAGGAGTCGCTCGAGTTGCCGACGAGTTTGATCACTTTGGCAGTGTTCGACATGATCCGTGGCAACGGACACCGATCTGGAGTATATATCTGGGGGTGACATCTGCCACCAGGCATCGAAAATCCGTGCGGTCGGTCCCACGCCGATCGACGACAGACGATAGCAGCCGCTGAAACAAACCGTCGGTTGCGCGGGAACTGACGGACACTGGTCCATCTCAGTCGGCGCTCGGGAGACCCGAATTCGTGTCGGCGGACCGCTCCCAGGGGAGCGGGCCGTCGTAGCCCTCGGGAACGAACGGACAGAGCGGATCGCTTGCCAGCGGGTCGCCAGTATGGGCAAAGGCCCGCGATCGGCTACCGCCGCAGATCGATCGGTACGGACACGCGCCACACTTGCCGGTGAGCCGGTCACGGTCGCGAAGCGACTCGAACAGTGGTGCGTTCCGATAGATATCGGCAATCGACCGATCGCGGACGTTGCCGGCCGATTTCGGCAGGAAGCCCGATGGGAAGACGTCGCCCGTATGACTGACGAAAGCGAAGCCATCGCCGGCGACGATCCCGGTTCGGCGGGAGACGCCCTCGTTCTGCCGTGGTGGGCCGCTATCACCGTCACCGTCGCCCATGGCGACTCGTCGCTGGAGCGAGACGCGACGATACTGTGGCGCTTCGGTGGTCTTGACCCCGAACGGCGACTCATCGCTTATTTGATCGAGCCACGCCATGACGGCGTCGGCCTCGTCGGGATCGATCGGTTCCAGGATCCGACCACGGCCGATCGGGACGAGGAAAAAGACGCTCCACATGACAGCTCCGATGTCGACTAACAGGTCGCGAATCGCAGGGAGTTCGCCGACGGTGTCCTGGCAGACGGTCGTGTTGACCTGGATGGGGAGTCCCACCTCGCGGGCGTGCTCGACGGCCTGGATGGTCTCTCGAAAACTTCCGTCTTCACCCCGGAAGGCGTCGTGGCTCTCCGCGGTCGCCCCGTCGAGGCTGACGGCCATGCGTTTCAGCCCGGCGTCGACGAGCGCGTCGATACGATCGGCAGAAAGCGAGCGAGTTCCGCTCGGGGTGATCGTCATCCGGTGGCCGAGGTCGTCACCGTAGGCGACCAACTCGATGACGTCGTCGCGGACGAGCGGGTCGCCACCGGAGAGCACGATCAGTTGCCCCTCGCCGAACTCGGCTGCTTGGTCGAGGAGGCGCTTCCCCTCTGCGGTTGTCAGCTCGTCGGGGTGGCAGTCCGGGTTCGCATCGGCTCGACAGTGATCGCACGCGAGCGCACAGGCCTGCGTGAGTTCCCAGATGAGCACGAACGGGCGATCGGATGAGTCGAACTGATGGGGGCGCATACTGACGTTTCGACTGTCGGGTTTCAAAACTATCACCGTCGTTCCCACAGGCCGGGAAGGAAGGCTGGGTGGAAGGCACACGAATTCCCACCTGCTGGGAGTTGGCAGAACACCCTTCGATCCCGTTTCGAACACACACGTATGGTAGAGAAGGAACATCGGACGCCGATCGAGAGCGCAGATCGTGGGAATCCGACGCCCCAGTGGGAAGTGTTCGTCCGACAGGAGGAGACGGACCCGATGCGCCACGTGGGGAGCGTCGCCGCCGCGAGCGGGACGGAAGCCCACGAACACGCCTCGCGGCTGTTTGGCTGGTACGCCGTCGACATCTGGTGTTGTCCCGCAGATGAAGTCCAACGGTACTCGGCGTCGGGGCTCGCAGCTGACACCGACGATCGCGAAGAACCGGCCGCGAACGAAGACTCAGAGCCCCGCGTCTACGAGGAAACGGAGGGGAAACCGCAGGTGAGAGAGTCGTGATTTCGATCAGTAAACTCCTCTGTGATCTCGACGCCGAAGGTGATGGGCTGCGCTACGACGCGGCTGACGACTCCTCGAAACCCCAGATCACGGAGGAGAAACAGCGACGACCGGTCGTCGTCTGGAACACGACCCGTCGATGTAACCTCTACTGCTCACATTGTTACGCCGGCGCCGATCTCGAAGCCGGCTCCGGAGAGTTCTCGACGGCCGAGGCGAAACGCTTCCTGGAGCAACTGGCCGACTACGGCGCTCCCGTCATTCTCTTTTCGGGTGGCGAACCCCTGGTCCGGGACGATCTGGTCGAACTCGTCGACTACGCGGCCGATCTTGGCCTGCGACCCGTACTCTCCTCGAACGGGACCCTGATCACCCCTGAAAAAGCCACCGCGCTGCGCGACGCCGGGCTCAAGTATGCCGGAATCTCCGTCGACGGCCTCCCGGAGCGAAACGACGCCTTCCGCGGCGAGGACGGCGCGTTCGACGCAGCGGTCCGTGGCATCGAGAACTGCCTCGACGCCGGCCTCAAGACCGGGTTGCGCTACACGATCACTGAGGCCAACGCGGCAGATCTCGAGGACGTCGTCGATCTCCTCGCCGACGTCGGGCTCGATCGGTTCTGTTTCTACCACCTCGATTACGGCGGCCGCGGTGCCGACATCGCCGACCTCGATCTCGCGCCACAGGCAAAACGGGCTGCAGTCGAACGGCTCTGTGAGATGACCCTGGAGTATCACAGCCGCGGTGAGGAGATCGAAACCCTGCTCGTCGGCAACTACGCCGACGCCGCCTTCCTCGTCGAGTATGCCCGTGAGGAGTTCGGCGAGGCGAAAGCCCAGATCGTCTACGACTACCTCGAACGAAACGGCGGCGATCCCACGGGAGAACGGGTCGCCGACGTCGACTACGAGGGGAACGTCCACCTCACGCAGTTCTGGCAAGGCTACAGCCTCGGCAACGTCCGCGATCGGCCGTTCGGCGAGATCTGGGAGGACGAGTCGAACCCGCTGCTGGAGGCGCTTCGGAACCGCGAAGCCCACCTGTCCGGGAGGTGCGCTGACTGTCAGTACCAGTCGATCTGTCGCGGCGGCTCACGACTCCGCGCGCTTGCTGCGACTGGCGATCTGTTCGCTCCTGATCCGCAGTGTTACCTCCACGAGGGCGAGATCTGCGGCGGGAGTGGGAGTGCGATCGGCGGCGCGGCCGACTGAACGACGTCGAGTACACAGTCGAAACGTATCCGGACGACGATCACGATCGTCCGGACGTCGCACGCCATCGGAACTGTTCGAGCCGGGGTCAGCGGACGCCGGTTACCATCGTCACGGCAGCGTAGACTCCGTAGCCGACGATCAGTCCGAACACGAGCGAGCCGATCCAGGCGATCGCAGTGATCACCAGTTTCCGTTCGCTGACGGTGTCGCTCCCGGTAGCGTAGCCGACTCCGGCCATCGCCGCGATAAAGATCTGGTTGAACGACATCGGCACGCCGAGGAAGATGCCGATCTGGGCGATAATGAACGACGGCACGAGCACGGCGGTCGCCCGGTTCGGTCCCAGCTCGGAGTAATCCTGTGCGAGCGCCTTGATCATTCGGGGTGCCGCCATCCAGGAGCCGAGCAAGATCCCCACCCCACCGAGCAACAGGACGGGGACGATCGCGGCGAACGGTAACGCGCCCTCCGCGAGCGGCAGTAGCGGGCCGACTGCGAGACCGACCTTGCCGCCACCGGCGGTGAACGCGACGAGCGCTCCCAAGGCAAGCAAGAACCGACGCTGAGCCCTGACCGCATCGCGATCGATCGATCGACGGCTTACCGAGGCGAGCAGCCCCGCGACGGCGAGTGTCGCTACGATCGTCCCGAAGACGGCTGAGCCGGGAAGCTCCGCAGCGATGGTCCCGGCGAGCGACGCTTGCTCGCCCGGCGGTCCGAGAACCAGAAACTCCATGTTCGCGACGATGAGGCCGACGATCGCTGCGAGCGCAGGCACGACCCGCCGGTTCGGCACTGTCTCTCCGCGGAGCACTTTCGTCATCGCGTAGGCCGGTGGGGCGACCACGATCGGGGTCAGCAACCAGTAGAGGACGATCGTGACGTACGTGTCCCAGGCGGGAGCACCGCCCATCGCAAGCCCGACGCCGACGACGCTCCCGGTGATTGCGAACGCGGTCGCGATCGGGTAGCCCGCGAACACTCCCGCGGCGATGTAGGTCGCAGCGATCGAGAGAGCGATCGCCGAGGCCAGCGGCGAGAGGGTGACGCCCACGACGAGCCCTTCGCCGACGGTTTCGGTAACCGCGGCCCCCTGTAACACTGCCCCGACGAATCCGAGGATTCCGACGACGAACGCGGCACGAAGCGTCGTGATGGCGTTCGCTCCGACCGCCGGCGCAAACGGTGTCGACCCTGACGAGCCAGCACCGATCGACCACGCGGCGAACAGGCTGGCCCCGATCGCGACGACGGCCAGCGTGGCGGTGCCGAGATCGACCATGGTCTCGATCGAGTCGGTGTGATACTACGGGTCGGTGAATAAAATTGAATCGGGCGGGCCGGGTGCCGACTGGACGACGAACGCGCTCGAGTACACGTTGGCTCGTCAGTTCGGCCCGATCGATCGCCTTGCCACAGACACTGCCGGAACAACGCTCCGAGGTCCCCTCTCGACGTTGAGATCGATTTCAACATCGAGACCGATTGCGGGCGAGCCAACGCTGGTGTCATCGACGGACCGCCACAGATGCCCGTTCTGGCGGACTCAACAACAGAACATGAACGGGTAGATCAGTGCGATCCGATCGCTGTCCTCGAGTTCCGTCTCGAAGCCGTCGTAATGTTCGTTGAACCGACCGTTGATACAGACGCGAGCGTACGGACGCGTCTGCTCACCCTCCGGGTTCTTCCGCCAGGTGCCGGGCAGGTCGTCGGGGGCTGGTGCCCACCCGCTGTGGGTCGCCTCAGCTTCGGTTTCGGCGATCAGCATCTCCTCGACGTCGTAGTCGTCGAAAAACGACTCGAGGAACTCCCTGAGGGTGGTCCCCTCGAACGTATACTCGAGGTCGTGGCGTCCGACGGCATCTCGCACGTGGCCAGTACACCGGACGGTGACGGTGGTGGTCGTGCGTGGGTGCTGGTTGGATTCGGTACTTGCAGTCTCGGTGGGCGGTGTCGTCTCGGCTGTCATACGAGACTAGAACACACCATCTGGCAAACAGCTCTTCCCGAATATGTTCGGCCACAACCGGGCGGACGTGGGGTTCGTCCGATCGCGTAGGAACCAGATTCCGGACGGTATTGGCGGTGAACGCGTCCCAGTCGTCGAACCCGCGATCAGTTCCCGAACCGGCCCTCTCTGTCGATCGAGAGTATGGCGTTTCGGCTGATGGAGTGTTCACTGCGCTTGGTCCCGGATCCGCGTCTCGCGACTGACGGCGTCGACATCGACCTGTACCGAACCGGTTGCCGTCTCGAGTGGGACGGTCCACGAACCGCTGGTTCGATGTGGTTCGTCCGCTACCGAGGCCTCCGGGTAGCCGGCCGCCTCGGCAGTGTCGAGGGCAATCCGCTTCGCCTCGGTGGCGTCTTCGATCCGGATCTCGTCGGTCAGCCTGACCGTGACTACCGGGACATCAGCTATCCGTACGAGTCGCTCGGCGACGCTTCCGACGAGGACGCGATCGAGGCCGGTTCGGCCCTGCGTTCCCACGACGAGCAGGTCGATGCCCACTTCCTCCGTGTAGTCGAGTATCTCCTCGTGTGGGACCCCGTTACGGATTGCCCTCGTCACCGGGATGTCCCGGTCTTTGGCGTCAGACTCGATCCGAGCGACGGCTCGCTGTGCCGCATGCGCCGCTTCGTCGCCTTCCAGCGTCCCGAACGGCCCCTCTGGCACGATCGACAGCGCGTGGACCGTCGCATCGAACTGCGCAGCGATCGCCAGCCCGTGAGCGATCGCTCGGCGCGTGCCGTCGCTGCCATCGGTCGGGATAAGGACGTCCTGGTACACAGCCGAGATTAGGAGGCCGATCGTAAATATCCTCTACTGACGGCGAGTGCCCGACGCAGCCGAACTACTCGCTCGGTCCTCCAAGCGGAACGAGTGTCGAGACGCGCGCGTTCTCTTTCAGTTCGAGGCCACCGTCGGGGACCGACAGCGGGATCAACGGCAGGTGCGACGCGACCTGAACGGAGGGGTGAGAGCCACCTCGGGCGAGGAGTTCGTTCCGTGGCTGGAGGAACAGCGGCCGATCGGGATCGGTCAGAAACTCGTTGTGCTGGATGACGTACTGGCCGCCATCGAGCGACCACCAGCCGTACTCGTCGTCGGGATCCCGAAGGTCGGTTGGGACCGGTTCGAGGTCGGCATCTTCGAGTTCGTCACCCCCGAAATCGATCCGACCCGGTGTGGTGACCTCGTAGATCGCACTCACCGTCAGATCGATCCCATGTTCGTGGACCTGTGCCGGTTCGTACACCAGATTGTCGACGATCTCGGCGAGCGGATTCTCGGCGGACATATCGGGTGAACTGACGATTCGGAACGCCAAAAAAGATGGCGTCATCGATCGGAGAGCGACTGTCGAAACACCCAAAATGTACCCGTGGACCGTCGATCGAACGATGAGAACGAATACTTTTGACCGATCGTTTTCCCTTCTCCCAAATTGTGGAGTTGCTTCCGCCCTCATCCCAGGAGTTGATGTGTTCGGTTCCGTATTCGTATATATGGTCGAGGTTCTCCCGCCCGATATTGCCCAGTTCGTTCGCACAGTCGGCCCAGACCCCGACGAGGTACTCCGTGAGATGGACGCATACGCCGACGCTGAAGGGTTTCCTCATGTCGGTCCCGAGGTTGGTGCGTTCCTCCGGTTCGTCGCTCGAATCACCGACGCAGAGCGGATCTTCGAGTTCGGCTCCGGCTACGGCTACTCGGCGTACTGGTTCGCAGACGCTCTTTCCGCGGATGGCGAGCTCGTCCTCACGGAGATCGACGAGGACGAACTCGATCTCGCCCGCGAGTACATGAGTCGCGGCGGGTACGACGATCGCGCCAGCTACGAACTCGGCGACGCGATGGAGACGATCGAGCGCTACGATGGCCCGTTCGACGTCGTCCTGATCGACCACCAGAAACACCGCTACGAGGCCGCGTTCGAGGCCGTCCGATCGAAGGTTCCCGTCGGCGGCGTCGTGATCGCTGACAATGCCATCACGGCCGGGCCGATCGAGTTCGAGAAACTGCTCACAGCAGCGACGGGAGCCGTCCCCGAGGCGCCAAACGAACACACGCAGGGCATCATTGCCTATCTCGAACGCGTCACCGGCGACCCAGCGTTCGAGACGATCGTCTTACCGCTTGGTGAGGGAATCGCTGTCAGCTATCGTGTGGAGTAGTACGGACCTGTCAGCTATCGTGTGGAGTAGCACGGACGATCGAAAGCGCCTGTAACTCCTGTGTAGGGCGGCTGTGTCGCGCTAGTACTCCGATGGTGTCTCGCCGTCGAGAACCTGTTCTTCGGGCGTTTCACAGCCGGTCTGGGAGCCATACTCCCGAAAGCCGAGAAACGCAGTCGTCCCACAGGCCGATAGCAACGTTGCCCAAGTAACCGCATCGATGGCAAGCACGATCGATCCGGCTGAACCGGGGGCGGCCGCGCCGATCGCCTCCGGGCCGATCGCGTGCACTCCGGCCAGCGCGAGGAATCCGAGCCAGGTTCCGAGTGCTGCGAGTGCAAGCGTTCGCCGCGAGACCAGGTTTGCGTACCTGGCGAGTGCATAGACACCGATGACCGCGACTCCGGTCGCACCGACTGTCGGTGCGAGGGCGTCGACGGCACCTGCTAGAACGCCGGCGACGGCGAAACAGGCGAGCGAGACGGCGAACAGGGGTCGATCCGAACGGATGGGTGTCGAAATCACGTCGTGCACCGCGTTGTCGGCAGAAACAGGTGTTCAGATTTATACTTGTTGGCTCCCCTCGATCGATCCGGCTAGGTCGACTCGGAGTTGCCCTCCTGCCTGCGCCCCTCGATCACCTGTGGCTCCGGCATGAGGTCCTCGATCGGCTGGTCGTCGAGCCACTCGAGTAGGGAGACGAGTTGGTCCGTTGCAGCCTCGAACAGCCGTTCGCCGATCTCGGGTGTCGCGTCGGTCTGGTCGCCGAAGACGCCGTTCGGGCTGTTTTCGATCGCATCGTAGAACGTCCGTGCGCCGTGGACGAGTTCGGCGTCGTAGTCGAACGTTGCACCGCCATCACGGGCGTCTTCGAGTCGGTCCTCCCGGACGAGTTCCCCGGCGATGTGCATGATCATCGCGGTCTCCTTGGGGCCACCGTGGGGACCCGGTGTCTCGAAGACCTCGTCGAGTAGTGCCGGGATGGATTCGTCCCACATCCACTCGATCGCATAGGCAGTCTCGTCCTCGTGAAGCCGTCGGCCAACCTCCTGTAGGTGGGCGACGTTCCCGCCGTGGGCGTTGACGTAGACGAGTCGATCGATCCCGTGATACGTGAGGTTTCGGGAGAAGCTCTCGACGAAGTCCCGAAAGACTGGTGGGTCGACCCACATCGTGCCCGGGAACTGGCGATGGTGTGCGCTGACGCCGATCGGTAACGGCGGCGTACAGAGGAGGTCGGCCCGATCGGCCGCCTCGCGTGCGAGCGCCTCGGCGATCAGATGGTCGGTGCCTTCGGGGAGATGTGGTCCGTGTTGTTCGGTCGACCCGAGTGGAACGACGGCGACGGAGCCGGTCTCAACGGCGTCCGAGAGCTCGGGCCACGTCCGGTGTGGAAGGTACATGGGTACTGATATCGCTGGAACCAGAAAATATGGGTGGCTGACTCGCAGTGCGATCGCCGGCAATGACCCTCGATCACCGACGACCGTCGATGCGATGATAAACCTTAATAGCTGAGGCGGGTTGAGTTGTTATATGGCAGTCGTAAGCGTCTCGATGCCCGACGAACTTCTCGATCGACTCGACCAGTTCGCTGAAGAGCACGGCTACACCGGCCGAAGCGAAGTCGTCAGAGAAGCGTCGCGGAATCTGCTCGGCGAGTTCGAGGATACGCGACTTGAGGAGCGAGAGCTGATGGGCATCGTGACCGTCCTCTTCGACTACGAGACCACGAGTGTCGAAGAACGGATGATGCACTTGCGGCACGAACACGAGGACCTCGTCGCATCGAACTTCCACAGCCACGTCGGCGACCACTACTGTATGGAACTGTTCGTTCTCGAAGGCGAACTCGAGGATATCTCGACGTTCGTCGGGAAGATTCGGGCAACCAAGGACGTGCTAACGGTCGACTACTCCGTCAGTCCGGTCGACAGCTTCGATCCGATCGCACAGGGGTAGCTCCCACTGCGGGGTGAGAGCGGCCTCGATCGGGAGGGGATCCATCGCGTCCGTCTTGACCCACGATCGGTCACTGTCTCCGGCGCCAGTTGCCAGATAGTATGCCACGATCAGTGCGTTTTACTGTTCTCCCATCGAAGAGTGGGACATGTCCTACCGGAAGGTAAATTACGAGGACGTCGATCAGGTTTCGAGTGCGATGCACTTTCTTAGCGAGCCACTCGAGACCGAACGCGTCGGGGTGACGGTGGCCCGCTGTGACCCTGGCTGGAAGAGCAAGCCACACGATCACACCGACAACGACCACGAAGAGGTCTACGTGTTGATCGACGGCAACGCGACGGTCGTCGTCGATGACGAACCTGTCGAGATGGAGGCCGGTGATGCGCTGTGGCTGCCGCCCGACTCCACCCGACAGATCCGCAACGGCGACGAAGAGAGCGCGTTCGTCCTCGTCAGCGCCCCCAGCATCGGTGACGAGAACGGTGACGACGACGAGTGGCTGCTCTCCGGCTTCGCCGGGTGAGGCTCCTGTCAGCCCGATCGGTGCGTGCGTTCACACTGACAGCGTTTATGTCCCCACACTGACAGCGTCCGTCGCTTCACCGCTCCGGAGCAGGACGATTTAGTAGCCCGATGGTGTCGTCGGTGACGGGTGATCGTCGATCTACTCGAAACATCACGCAGCAATCTCCGTCGTCGTCGCAGGTATCCTCGCCTTCGCGCTTCCTCCAGTCACTATCGCCGGGACGACCGTTCCGACCCTCCTCGTCGTCGCCTACGGAACTGCCAGTGGCGTGTTGATCGATCTCGATCATTTCCTGATCGCGCGACTTAAAATGGGCCACTGGGGCGCTGCACGCCGCTCTCTGGCCACGCCGTCGATGCCGATCGCCAACCAGGATCAGATCTTCGACGTCGGCGATGTCGGCATTCTCTCCCGACTGTTGAGCCACCTGGTGATCGTCGGCGGGAGCACACTGATGATAGCGCTCCTCAGCGTTCCGCTAGCGATCGTCACCGCCGTCGTCCTCTACGTCCACATCGTCTGTGACGTTTGCTGGGATATCTGGCGACTCGGCCACTACACGGATCTTCCCGTCGACGACCTCGTCGACGAGATGCGGTAATCGATCGGGTACCGGGACTGAACCACAGCAACTCAGTTTGCAACTGTTCCCATGTCTATTTGAAACCAGCTACCGAGGACCATGATATGGATCTGCTCGACGACAGCATCGTCCCGGAGCACGCACGCGAGATCAAAGCCGAGGCCCGTGAGTTCGCCCAGGAGCATATCGAACCAAACGCCCAGGAGTATTTTCAGGCAGGAGAGTATCCGCACGAGATCCTCGAAGCAGGCCAGGAGGCGAACCTGGTCGCACAGGACATTCCGGAGGAGTGGGGTGGACGGGGACTCGATCTCCCGCAACTGCTCGCGCTCACCGAGGAGTTCTACCGAGCGGACGCTGGCATCGCCTTGACGCTCCAGCTCGCGAGCTTTGGCTGTGAGATCACGTACGAGTACGGCTCTGACGAGCAGTGTGCTGAGTACGTCCAGCCGGTTGCCGAGGGTGAACAGCTCTCGGGGCTTGCCGTCTCGGAACCGGAAACGGGAAGCGATCTCGCAGGGATGCAAGCCAGCGCCGAGAAAGACGGAGACGAGTACGTCCTCAACGGCGAAAAGTACTGGATCGGCAACGGTGTCGAGGCGGACTGGGTGACCGTCTACGCCCGAACGGACGACGACGAGGACAACCGATATGGGAACCACTCGATGTTCATCGTCCCGACCGATACCGACGGCTACGAAGCCGAGCACATTCCCGAAAAGATGGCGATGCGCGCCTCGAAACAGGCCCACATCACGTTTGACGACTGTCGCATCCCCGAGGAGAACCTGATCGGCCACGAGGGAGCCGGCTTCATGATGCTCGCGGACTTTTTCAACCACGGCCGCGTCATCGTCGCAGGCCACGGACTCGGGATCGCTGCCGCCGCGATCGAGGAAGCCTGGGAGTTCAGTCACGATCGCGAGGAGTTCGGCCGGACGATCAACGAGTTCCAGGCCGTCCAGCACGGGCTTGCCGACATGCTCATCGAGTTCGAGAGCGCGCGCACGCTCACCTGGCGCGCCTGTGAGAAAGTCCACAATCGGGACAACGCGGGTTACTGGGCGGCGCTGGCCAAAACCAAAGGGACCGAGGCTGCAGTCGACATCTCCGAACAGGGGATGCAGTTCCACGGCGGCCGATCGATCCTGGACGAACGACGCATCGCTCGCGTCTACCGGGACGCACGAATCCCCGTCATCTACGAGGGTGCAAACGAGGTCCAGCGGAACCTGATCTACGGACAGGCGATGTGAGCAGTCCCGATCGATCGCGACTGGCTCCAGAGGACGGTCTCTCCGGTGGCTAACGGGCAGTCTCTCCGATCGAGTGCACTTTCGGTCTTTATGACTCGGTAGTGGTGAGCGCCGTTCCTGATTCGCAGTCGAAAGATCAATTTATCACCTCTTCATTCGTGAATCTATATACGAAGCGTTCACCGTGGAGGTGTCTGAGTATTCCCAATCCAACCCACATGAACCGGCCACGCGTCCTCTGTGTGAGCAGCGATCGCTCGACGCGGGCCTCCGTGACGCTTTCACTGACTGACACACCAGTTAACGTCAGCATCGCCCAGGATGCACCCACAGCAGTCGAGCGACTGAAAACGGAGTCGGTTGACGCGATCGTCGTCGACGCACGGACGATCGAGAGCCTCTCCGCACTCGTGGATGCGGTCGAATCGACGGCCCCGGAGACGCCGACGTTCGTTCACTGGGGCGAGGACACCACTGACTCCGTCGACGTGCTGACCGAGGTGGTTGCACGGGCCGACGGGACTGATTCGTTGGACCGACTTGCGGCCGCGGTCACCAATCGGATCGGAACCGAGATGGGCGAACCGACTGCAGACGATGCCATCGACGCCGCCGAGCGGGACGACCTCGACGCCCTCGTCGGGACCGTCAAACGGCGGCTCGTAGACGTCACCTCCCCGATGGCCGTCGAACAGGTACTCCGAGAGGAGATAACCAACACCGATCGGTTCTCGTTTGCGTGGGTCGGTGAGTACGATCGCGGTGAGCGTGAAGTTGTCCCCTGGTTGACCGATCAGAAGGCGATGGAGTGGCCGATGCAACGGACGTTTAGTGTCGGTGATGGCGAGTATCCGCTGCTCGAACGGACGATGCATACACAAGAGTTGCAGACGGTCTCGAAGATCGGCAGGGATCCGGACGCAGTCCCGTTCGGTAAGTACGCGACCGACGGTGGGGCCGATACCGTCGCCGTCGCTCCCCTTGCCGCTGACGGGGATCTGTACGGCGTGCTCGTCAGTTACGCACCTAACTCGCTCTCAGAGCGCGAACGAGACGCGATCGACTCCATCGCTGCCACTGCCTCTCACGTTCTCGAATCGATCGCGGTTCGCGGGCGACTCGATCAGCAAGAACAGATACTTCACCGCTACGAGCGACTCGTAGAGACGGCAGGCGACGGCATGTACGTCCTCGACGAATCCGATCACTTGATGACGGTCAACGACGCACTCGTCGCGATGACCGGCTACAGTCGAGAGGGCCTCCTCGGCGAGCATCTTTCGTTCCTGTTCGATGAGGGCGACGTTGTGGCCAGCGAGGAGACGGTACAGCGGCTACTCACGACCGAGGAGAGTACGGCAGCACTCGAGATGACACTCGAAACGAAAGCCGGCGCAACCGTTCCCTGCGAGATCCAACTCGCCGTCCTCGACCGTAATGGCGAGTTCCGGGGCTCCGTCGGTGTCGTCCGGGACGTCACGGAACGCAAACGCGATCAGCGGCGGCTTCGTGCGCAGAACGAACGCCTCGATGCGTTCGCCCGGATCATCAGTCACGATCTCCGTAACCCACTTAGCGTCTCACAGGGGTACCTCGAACTCGCCAGGGATACCAACTCGTTCGACTACCTCGAGAACGTTCGCGATGGACTCGATCGGATGGAGTCGATCATCGCAGATGTCCTCGCGATCGCCCGGGACGGGGAGTGGGCGACGGACATCGAACCCGTCGAGTTCGAGTCGATCGCTACCGAGGCGTGGGAGCACGTCGCGACGGACGAGGCACGCCTGTCGATCGAGGACTCGATGACACTCGAGGCCGACCGATCGCGGTTCCTGCGACTGCTCGAGAACTGTTTCCGGAACGCGGTCGAACACGGCGGACGTGATGTTGCTATTCGCGTCGGCTCGCTCGGTACACCACGAGAGAACGCTGACGGTACGTCACATGAGGACGCTGACGAGAAGTCACAAAAGGACGTTACTGACAGACCTACGGACACTCTGCGAGGATTTTTCATCGAGGACGACGGCCGGGGGCTCCCCGATGACGTCCAGGACCGACTCTTCGATCCGTCAGTATCGTCATCCTCGGAGGGGCTCGGATTCGGACTCTGGATCGTCAGAGAGGTCGCAACCGGACACGGCTGGTCTGTCACTGCGACCGAAAGCGAGACTGGCGGGGCGCGTTTCGAGTTCGAAATACCGCCCTAGCGTTCCGATCGAAGGTCCTGGAACGCACCGACGAAATCGTCGTGTGAAGACATTTCGGAGACGGTGTCGTCGACCCGTTTTTCGAGTGTGTCGACGCGCCCACAGAGTTCCTGGTATTCGTCGTTGTCGGCGAGTTCGCCGTCTGCTTTCTCGGATTCCAGCAGTGCCTTCTTCGAAACGAGCGTATAGTACTCTTGAATGTCTGTCTCGTAATTTGTCCGGTGGGTGACGTCTTCGACTATCGTAATAAGTTCGTCTTTTGAGACTGGCTTGACGATGTAGTCGTCGAATCCCATTTCGATGATGTCGAAGTCGGGATCGACTGCTGTCACCATAACGACTCGACAGTCGTACCCACTCTCGCGGACCGCCTCGAGGACCTCGTCACCGGAGAGTCCCGGCATCCGCCGATCTAACAGGATAACACTGACCGAGTCGGACATCTTTTCGAGCGCTTCCGAACCGCCATAAGCCGTTTCGACGGCCCAGTCGCCGCCGAGCCATGCGGCAAACAGGTCTGCGAGACGGGATTCATCGTCCACAACGAGTATGTCCGGTTCGTCACTCATTGGCTGCCCTCCGTGCTCGTCATTGATCGCAACATAGTCCCTCTGTGTGATAAAACTCGCGACTAAATGACGGTTATATAATGCAATCTCGGCGACCTGACGCGGGCAGGTCACCAAGGCGGCGTACCCGTGTTCACACCCCACGTCGGTGAGACGATCGAGTGCCTACTTTCCCCGGAAATCCGGCTCCTCGTCGCCCATGAAGGCGGTGATGCCTTCCATGAGATCGTCAGTCGCCATCAGCTGGCCGAACGCAGAGGCTTCGTACTCGAGGCCAGCTTCGGTGTCGTGACGGCCGGCGAGCATCGCGCGCTTGGTGTACTTCGTCGCGATCGGCGGGCCACCGGCGAGATCCGCAGCGAGTTCGTGTGCCGCCTCGTCGATCTCGTCGTTGCCGACGACCTCTTTGACGAACCCGAAGTTGGCCATCGTCTCGGCATCGTACCGATCGCCCGTGAGAATGATCTCTTTTGCCGGTCCTTCGCCGATGACGTTCGCGAGTCGCTGGGTCCCGCCCCAGCCGGGCATCAGGCCGAGGTTGAGTTCGGGCTGGCCGAACTGGGAGCGCTCGCTGGCGACACGAATATCGGCACCGGTCGCCAACTCCATCCCGCCGCCGAGACAGAAGCCGTCGATGCCGGCGACGACCGGCAGTTCGCTCGCCTCGAGTTTCCCGAACGTTTCCTGGCCCGCTTTCGAGAGTTCGACCGATGCGATCGGGTCGGCACCGCCGGCGGCCATGCTCTGGACATCAGCCCCGGCCGAGAAGGCTTTGCCACCTTCGCCGGTGAGCAGAATCGATCGGACCTCGTCGTCGGCTTCCAACATGTCGATCGCGTTCGAGAGCTCGACGAGGAGATCGTCGCTGATCGTGTTCATTCGGTGTGGCCGATCGAGGACGATGTGGCCGACCATGTCCCCAGGGTACTCCACACGGATTGTCTCGAACTCGACGTCGTCCTCGTCGTCGGCAGCCTCATAGAACGAGCCGACTTCCGACGCCCGTTCCTGGAGGTAGTCAGCGGGCTCGTAGCGCTCGTGGCCCGTCTGCTCGGCAGCCTCTTCGAGTACGTCGAGGGCGTTTTCGAGACCGAACTCGTCGACCATCGACACAGGCCCCTCGGGGAAACCGGCACCGAGTTTCGTTGCCTCGTCGATCGATTCAGGCGGGGCGACGTCGTTGCCGATCAGTTTGGCGACCTCGTTCGCCATCGAGGCGATAAGACGGCTCTCGACGAGTTCGGACTGCTCGTCGGTCGGGATATCCGCACCCTCGCCGTTCTCGTAGTCGTAAAACCCTTTCCCGGTCTTTTTGCCGAGTTCTTCGTTTTCGACCTTTTGTTCGAGCAGCGGACACGGCTCGTAGGCGTCACCGAGAACCGACTGCATATAATCGAGGACGTGATAACTGATGTCGTTCCCGACCTGGTCGCCCAGCTCGAAGCTCCCCATCGGGAGTCCCAACCCGAACTTCGTCGTCGAGTCGACTTCGGTGATCGTCGCCTCGTCCTCGTGGACGAGCCAGCAGGCCTCGTTCATCAGCGGGACAAGGATACGGTTGACGATGAAGCCAGGCGAGTCTTTGTGGACGCGGACGGGGGTCTTGTCGAAGTCCTCCGCGAGTTCCTCGATCACTTCGAGCGTTTCCTCGTCGGTTTCTGCGCCCGAAATCACCTCGACCAGTGGCATCCGAACCGGCGGGTTAAAAAAGTGCATCCCGCAGAACCGCTCGGGTCGATCGGCGAACTCGGCGAGATCCGTAATCGAGAGACTGGAGGTGTTGGTCGCGAAGATCGCGTGATCGGGGGCGACTGATTCGAGTTCCTCGTAGACGTCCTGTTTGATTTCCATCTGCTCTGGGACGGCCTCGATGACGACGTCCGCGTTGGCACAGGCCTCCTCCATATCGACCAGCGGCGTGACGCGATCGAGCGCCGCGTCGGCCTCCTCCTGGCTGAGCTGGTCTTTTTCGGCGAGCTTGTTGAGCGACCACTCGATCTGGTCGTAGCCGTTCTGGACGAACTCGTCTTTGATGTCGCGCATGTTCACGTCGTAGCCAGCCATGGCTGCGACTTCCGTGATACCGTGTCCCATATTCCCTGCCCCGAGAACTGCGACGGTGTTGATATCTTCCAGTTCCATGATCTCGTATGCTATCGCAACGGGTTTCAACGTTTCCCTATTCTGTTAAGAAAACTACAATTTAGTTTATGTCCGGTTACAAAGTACTTTGCCGTCGGAAATATAACGAATGTATATGGAGTTTGGATTTACTGACGAGCAACAGCAGATTCGGGACGAAATCAAGCGGTTCGCTGAAAACGAGATCGAACCCGTCGCCAGCGAGTACGACGAGGCGGAGGCCTATCCCCACGACGTCGTCGACAAGGCCGCTGAGATGGGGCTGACCGGGACCTACATACCGATGGAGTACGGCGGTGCCGGCTACTCGACGCTCGATACCGCGATCATCACCGAAGAGCTGTTCGCCGTCGACCCCGGGATCGCACTGTCGATCGTCTCCACCTCGTTTGGCTGTGAGGCGATCATGAACTTCGGAACCGAGGAACAGAAAGAGCGCTTTCTGGAACCCGTCGCGATGGGCGAAAAGATCTCCGGCGCTGCAATCTCCGAACCCGACGCTGGCTCTGACGTCTCGTCGGTCTCGACACGCGCCGAGAAAGATGGCGACGAGTGGGTGATCAACGGGAACAAGATGTGGATCACCAACGGAACTGTCGGCGACTTCTTCGTCGTCCTCTGTAAAACCGATCCAGACGCAGAGGGCCGCTACAACGGCTTCAGCCAGCTGATCGTCGAATCCGATCGGGATGGCTTTTCGGCCGAGAAGATCACCGGCAAACTGGGCATCCGCGCTTCCGACACCGCCGAACTCGTCTTCGACAACGTGCGTGTCCCCGAGGAGAACCTTGTCGGGACCCGCGACGCCGCGTTCATGCAACAGATGCAGTTCTTCGACGAAACCCGCACCGCAGTCGCCGCACAGGGGGTCGGCATCGCGAAAGGGGCGACACAGGCAGCCCTCGACTACGCCCAGGACCGCGAGCAGTTCGGCCAGTCGATTTCGGAGTTCCAGGCGATCCAGCACAAACTCGCGGAGATGGCGACCGACACCGAAGCAGCGCGCAACCTGACCTACAAAGCCGCCTGGAAGGTCGATCAGGGCGAGGACATCACCAAACTCGCCTCGATGGCCAAAGAGTACGCCTCCCGCGTCGCCGTCGACGTCGCCGACGAGGCCGTCCAGATCCACGGTGGTGCCGGCTACGTCAACGACTTCCCCGTCGAACGGTTCTACCGCGACGCCAAGATCACTCAGATCTACGAGGGGACAAGCGAGATCCAGAAGAACATTATCGCCCGCGAGATGCTCGGCAAAGGGTTCTGAGTCCGTCGATCGTCGTCACGCCGATCGATCCGGTTTTTCGACTTCGGTCACGATGACGTCCCAGTCGGGATGGTCGGCTCCGTTCCGACACGCCCACCCGCCTTCGACGTCGATATCACCCTCGTAGGCACGACGAAGCAGCGACTGCAGTTCGGCCTGTAACGCCGCGTCGGACGCGATCGGCCCCTCTTCGGCGGCCATTATGCGCACACCCTCGTACGTCTGGTTGCTGGCGGCGGAGTGGCCGCTACTGCGCCGCTGCTGGAGACCGTTATCGCATGCGCCTCGAACGCAAACGAGACCAACGTCACGTCGGTTCCCGTACCCCGAACCCGGACACAGTTGTCTAACGCGTCGGCGTCGACCGCGTCGTACAGCGGGTCCAGCTCAGTCGGATCGCAGTCCAGAATAGTCGTCATTGTTCCGATGACGGCCATGCTTGCAGCGGTCGTCTCCTGATCGAACCGTACGTGATATGTTGCTGGTTTAGGATGAAACTCGAACGACTGCAGTCCAACCCCAGCCTGTGTCGTGATCATGTATCCCATCGTAGTAGCCTGATTCGGTTGAGTAAGGCTACTGATTATACAGAAGGTATATAAGCTCCAATCCGATCGAGCCTACGAGTCGATGAGCGCCCCGGCGATGAGCCGTCGGTGGCCACGTCTGAGCCGAGACGAAAGCGACTGTTGGGTAATGTCGAGTTCCTTGGCGACGTCTTCGAGTGAGGCCGCCCGTGGCGAGTCGAAGTAGCCGCGTTCGTAGGCCAAGACCAGAGCCTCCCGCTGGGTGTCAGTCAACTCGAACCCCGAGTCCCTGACGGGGAGCAGTGCGTGGACGGCGGTAATTTCGATCGGAATATCGTGATTCTGGCAGTAGGTCCGAAACTCGCTGATTCGCTCCCGGTGTTCGCTCCGTACCTCGAAGTGCCAGCCGTCTTTCGTGCCGATTCCCGATAGAACGGCAATCTGGACCGCGGCCAGAGCATTCAAGATTCCCACGTACTCCTGCTCCCACTCCGCACGCATGAGATACTCGTCTTCGACGCTGTCGATGAGTGTAATGTCGGTCACACCAGCGTGGGCGTCGAAGGCGGCTTCGATGTCCGCAGCATCCGCACCCCGGACCCAAAAGTACGGGATAATTAGGGTATCATGGGGGATGAGCCGCTCGAGTTCGACCGTCACCGACGGGAGATTACTGAAGACCGTTCCGAGCGGAAACTCCGCTGCCGGACTCGTAAACTCCATGATAGTCGCCATATTTCATCTTCGTCTTGCGGGCGCATAATCCCCGCCGGTGGTGTATCATGGCTCGATCGTAGATGGTGTTATTACAATATAAAAATACCTGGAACAATACTGAATCGAGACGGGAAACCGGACCGTTCCCGAATACGGAATATCATAAGACCCGATTGATGTTTGCTAACACGGTTAGGCCGAGTGTGCCCGGCACGGAAGGGAACATGGTACACCATGCCCCCCCGTTTTGTACCGGCATCTACAACCACTGTGCCAAGAGCGAGTAATGAGTGTTATTGCAGAATTTCGTGTTCCATCTGCTGATTTCGAACTCGGGCGAATTCTCCACGTCAGCGGCACCTCATCTATCGAACTGGAGAGTCTCGTCCCGACCGGTGGCTCGACCGTACCGCTGTTTTGGATCCACCACTCGGGTCGAGACTCCTTCGTTAGCTCGGTCCAGAACCATCCAGCCGTCAACAGCGCCTCCGAAGTGGACGTCTTCGAAGACAGGGCACTCTTTAGGCTTGACTGGGATGCGAATCAGGACTATTGCGGCTTCAATCGTGATTTGTTGGATATAGCTGGCGGAGCTTGATTCGAGCGTCGTCGGTCGTGAATTGCCAGTCAATCGTGGATTCGTCCTCGTTTCGAGTACGTTCCCACGCAGCGACCTCCGC
>LFCJ01000101.1_pt1 | contig 45733 bp, 32 predicted proteins | sample 643141 | NCBI WGS metagenome assembly LFCJ01 (sample SAMN03766243, study PRJNA286221) | soda lake metagenome | biome: soda lake; feature: Kulunda steppe; material: water; isolation source: sample B1-Br-g2 brine of Lake Bitter-1 | place: Russia: Kulunda steppe | collected 2010-07
AAAGACAGTGGATCTAATGTGTTTATTATTGCTGATGGTGGTCTGGTAGGAATCGGAACTGAAAGTCCTCAAGAAATGCTTCATGTTAACGGAAACTTTATGCTTGATGGATCTTTTAAAGCGCTTTCAAACATTGATGTGAACGGAACAATTTCTGCAAGTAACGATCTCGCTATTAAAGGTACGATGATCGAAGGTACAGTGCCTTGGGTCCGTCTTGCGAACCATCCTACCGTTTCTGCCGGTGATGGTTTATCTGGAGGGGGTAATCTATCCATAAATCGTTCTCTATCTGTCGATGGAACAGTGGTGCGCACGAGCCGTCAAATAAACACTGGAAGCGGTATTGTGGGTGGGGGAGATATGAGTGCTAATCGCACGCTTTCATTGGATAACACCGTCTTACGCACGGATTCGGGTAGTCAAAGCAAACAAGGTCCGCTCACTTTGAATTCCACTCTTGATGTCGATCAACGCGTCGGCATCTCTATGGGATCACTTACCCCTGATGCGAATGCCAAACTTCATGTGAATGGCAATGTGATCGTGGAAGATACTTTATTGGCTAAAGAGGATGTGTTAGTCGAATCCGATAGACGCATTAAAGACGAAATCCGCCGTATCGAGGATCCACTTTCCATTTTAGAAGGTGTACATGGTTACACCTATATTTTGAAAAATAAAGAAAATAAGAGTAGGCATATGGGTTTGATCGCCCAAGAGGTATTAGAAAAGATGCCTGAAGTGGTTCGTGTAAGCAGTGACGGGACATTGTCTGTGGCTTACGGAAACATTGTCGGTGTTTTGGTGGAAGCGGTCAAAGATCTTCAAAAACAAATTGAAGAATTGAAAAATAAATAGAAAATCTGATATATTTTATTTTTCTAACTTATTTTATAATAATAAGTCTGTTTTTTGTTTTAAAAAACATCTGCAAAATGTCATCTTGTAATTTAGGATCCCTAATTAACAAACATTTTAATATGCTTATTGATATTTTTAAGTATGATTTAACTGAATTAGGTGTAGAGAGTGTTCACACAAAATGTTTATATACTGCCGTGACAATTTTGTATTTGATCTGTGGTCACAAAGCTATAAAAGGATCATTGCAATGTTACGTAGATAGGGTAAAGACAAGAATGAGACAAAAGAGTGAAGAAGATAAAAAGATATTTATCAAAAATAGCATGGATGAAGCTTATAAAAACATTTTGAATAAAGATAACCGAAGAATGGTTTATTTCATGATGATTACAAACTCTGAATTACCTCATCCCAAAGATCCATTTAAGGAGGAATTTTTTCCGGGTCATGTTTTTGTCATTGATAAGCAAATTCGTAAAGGTGATGATAAACCTTTTTATAGATTGTATCAAAGTTACATTAATAAATACACCCTTGAAGAGTATAGCCAACAAATACATAAACCAACGGGTTCAGTTTATCATGAATATAGTTATGAAAGAATGGAAGATTTAATGAATAAATTAAAATACTTTATAAATTCATCGACTTGGGACTCTAAAAACGTAGAGTTTTGGAAGGAATTCACGCTCGTCAATGCCAATAACTTTAAAGGTTACCCCATTCAACCTTACATTCATTTTTGCTATAACGCTCTTCCTGCATTACGTTGTAAAAAAGGATTATATGATTTGTTAGAAGAAAAAGTAAGACAAAATAAGATTCCTCTAATTTACAAAGAAAGGGTCAATAAACTTTTGTCAAACAGAATGAAAAATTCTAATGTTTGATAGAGATTATTTTTATATATCTATAGCAAATAGTAGATATGATTCCTTTAGTCGTTTTATTGGATTTAGATGGAACTATCGTGGGAAATGTGAGTCCGATTGTGTGTGAATGGGAACTTATACAAATGTCAGGTAAACGCAATAAGTTAAAAGACTTTAAAAAAACGGTGGTTCAAAAATTAAGAGGGGGATTAATGCGCCCGCATTTGGCGGATTTCTGTACATTAGTTCAAAAACATCACGGGTGTGTGGAATATTTCATTTATACAGCATCTGATATGACTTGGGCCAATTATTTAGTACCTTGTTTAGAAGAAGCTACGGGGTTAACGTTTCATCGTCCTATATTTACAAGGAGACACTGTTCTTTGAAAGATGGGGATTACAAAAAATCGATCGACTCCATATCTCCTATCATCTTCAGAAGGTTGAAAACAAAATATAAAGACTTGACAAAACCGTCTCAATTAAAAAACCGAGTATGCCTTATTGATAATAACGAAGTCTTAGAAAAAAATGAAAAAAACAAGCTCATTCGGTGTCCTACATATGATTTTGTGGATAACTATGATGTTTTTTCGAGAATAGATATCGACACTTTTTGTGACCAAAACTGTAATAATGTCGCATCATCTTTAAACAAATATGGTTTGTTTCCCAGTGTTCCATCGTCTAAAACAAAAAGTCTTACTTTTGACGTTTTTAGGTATTATTACTATAATAGACTTTGTGAAAATCTTAAGAAATCTATAAAAAATAATAATACAGACAATAATTATTGGTTATCCATTGCTTATTATTTGTGTAAAGAAGATGTGAAAGACTTTGATTCAAATACTTTAAAAAAAATAAACATGAGAATGAGTCAAGAAACTAAATAAATTCATGAATTTAATTAGATTGCGTCTATTCTTACTTTTATTTTTCGTCTCGAGTATATAAGTTGTAGATATACTTGATTATGATACAAAATAACACTCGTCATTCACAGTCAGGATCTGAATTGAGTGAGCATTCCGTTCTTGGTGCGGATTTATTATTTAACGAAGATTACTTAAAAAGACATGGAAACAAGTCATTATATAACATGCAAGATAATCAAGATTGTTCTTCCGTAAAGTCTTTACCCTTGTCTCATGTTTCTAAAGCATCTCGTCATTCTCGACATTCTCTTCACTCACACAAATCACACAAATCACAAACGTCAAAAAAGTCTTCTCAAGCTTATGGATTGCCAAAAAAATCAGATTATTTCAATTTTGACGAATCAAGTGAATCTGAAAGTCCATCAGAGATTTTGAAAGATATGGAAAGACGTAAAAATAATAGAAAATCTAAACAAGATGACGCTATGTCTATTTCTTCAAGATCGTCTTCCTCATCATCTTCTTCTAGCTTTTCAAGAGGATCCCGAGATTCTAAAGGGTCAAGAGCTTCATCGAAGTCTCAAGGATCATCCAGCATTATCGTGCCTAAAAAAAAGAAATTGTCAGGAGAAGAAATTATTCAAAGGAAACAAGAATTGCTTTTTGAAATCGATCGATTTGAAATGAAAGGAAGACCTTATTTTCGTAAACTTACTTTAGCTTCAAGTTTAGAAGAAATAGAGGCAGCTTATGATCGTCTTCAGCTCGATATGGAATTAGATGATGCCATCCGGAGTTTTAGGAGACTTTTGATTTCTCTAGTCACAATCGTGGAAAAAGTTTCTGGAAACTATTTTGTTCAAAAATATTCGCCCATCAAACCACGACTTTCAGGTTGGTCTCAAAGCATTAACGCAGAAATTGAAAGTTATGATAATGTGTTTAAAAAATTATATATCAAACACCGAAGTAAAACTCTCGTAGGTCCTGAACTTCACTTGTTTTTTATGATTACCATGAGTGGAATTACTTTTCATATTACATCTCTCGCTGCAGATAGATTTCCTGGACTTAACGAAATCCTGAAAAATGATCCTTCCCTCTTCCCCAAGTTTATGAATTTTATCAACCAAGGTGCGAACAACTTCTCTAATGGATCAAACATGCATCAATCAGCTCATTCAAACCCTGTGTCTGGATTAGGTCAAAATCAATCTGCCTCTCCACCACCCCCGCCTCCTCAAAATCAAGGTGGATTCTCCATTCCAGATATTTTGAAAATGGGCATGGACCTTTTTGGTGGAATAATGAAACCACAGGTTAATCCCACACCCATGCAAACACAACAAAATCAATATCAAACACCGTCAAGCATGCCGATGCCAAATAATGTATCTACAAGATCAGCTAAAACCGAAATGCCTATGCCTATGCCTATGCCTTCCTCTTCGCTAAGACCACAAATGCGAGGCCCAAGTAATGTAGAAGACATTTTGAAATCTATTCAAGAGGATCGCCTGGAAACTGTTTCAAACATGAGCGAAACAGGATTTTCAGAAATACCTGATGATGTGAGTATTAGTGGCGTAGTTTCAAGAAAACCTTCAAGAGTAATTAAAATGCAAAAGTAAATTAAATTTGCTTTCTTTTTTTCTTTTTTCTATTAAAGTTTTATTAATCTTTATTTCATTCATTCCATGGAAAATCTTTCTTTAGCTTCTAAAGTTTTATTGGACAAAAGCTATTTACATCTCAAAAAAGAGATTGTGCAATTCAAAAAAGACGTCGCTCGAAGACTTTTTTATCATAAAATAGATCTTCTTCTGCGTGATGCCAATAAGAAATTCGTAAAATGTAAATGTAAACAATGCACAGATCTTATTCATCATAATTATCCCGAAGTTCAAAACCACATCATTATAAGCCTACATGCTCCACCCCCACCTGAAACCGACCCTCCGCAAATAAATGAAAATCAAATCTATAATGAAACCGACAATCAAATAGAAAATGATGATGTGACTCTAGATAATGAAACAATAAACGAAATGAATGAAATTAATCAAAGTCATGAAGACGAGAATCACGAGAATACTATTTTTCCTTTATCTACATTTATTCTTTTTAGATCAGATCTTCTTGCACATCAGACAATTCCTGAAGAGTGTGAACTCGAACACTTTTTTATAAGTCTTTGTAAAAAACATAAACTTCCTATCCCGATTTTTGATAAAGGAAATAAATGTCTATGGAAAAAATTAGGTCATCAACAGAATAATCAAGTTTGCGATATAGAAAACAAATCTTGGAGAAACCAAATTTCTAAAATGTCCTATTATGATCAAATTGAAAAAGTGTACAAAGGATTAATGAATGATTTAGTGCAAGCTTTAGACCAAACTGATTCTCGACCCATATTCTTTATCAAAAAGAAAAATACTCCCTTCGAAGATTGGTTTAGATTTAAGAGTACATCACTTCTGGTATCTGATTTTGAAACAGATGTATTCTTAAAAAATTGAAAACATATAAGTTAATTTTTGGGTATAAAGAATTCATTTGATCATTTATTGAATACAAAAAAATGAAGACGAGAAGTGGAGCATCTTATCATGTTGATTTTGTTAATAATTTAAATAAATTACAGAGTCGTATTTCAAAGAAGAGAAACAAAACGACAAAAGAAAAAGAAGAAAAGAAAGATCAAAACATTTTCAGTAAACTTCCTCTCGACATTCAAAATAAAATTTTTACCGAACATTTGTGTTGTAAGGAAAGATGTAGTTTGACAATAGCTTTGTCAAAAGACTCCAACTTTGTTAAAAACTTTTGTCCAAATGAAGAATTAAATAAACAATTAGGGATTCTTGTCAAATATCTGACGTCTGAAAAACGGGAATTATCAAAGGAAATTGTAGAGTTTATAGCTAAAAATTTTGATCCCAAAGATGCACAGATCGTTGAGCTAAAAGAATTGTACATCGAGCTTGATCAAAAAATAACAGAATTCAAAAATCTTCAAGGAAAAAATTATCTTGAAGAAAAAATCTACCTAGATATACTATCTTTAGATGACCTGAACAATATTCAACCAGAAGCTGAGTTAAAAAGGATAATTCGTGATTTATTGATTTTCAATCGTTTTCTTAAGCCTCATTCATTTGATATTTTGTTAAAAAGATATTCGGAACTCATGCAATATAATTTAGATAAGTTTACACCGCAAGAATATATTAATGATTCCTTTGACTCTAAAAAAAACCTGATACACAACCTTTTGTATTCATGCGTATGGTATGAAAACTTTATCTTACTAGATCATATTCAAGCTAAATATCCACAATTACTCGATTTCCGCTTTATTGAAGGTAGCACAGATGAAAAATATATCTTGAGTCCTCCTGTAATTTATAAAACTAATCAATATTTTGATATACCGATAAATAAATTACAAGATGTCGCGAATGATTGTCTCGCAAGAACTGATTTTGATTCATATAATAAAATGGTAATTCTGATGGAATTGAAGAAGAATTCTCAACAATAATGTCTTTTATGGGTACACTCCATTTTTACTATATAAACAACTTGTTTACTATTTGTCTTATAAATTTTTTTAAATGACCTCTGAGTTTATCGGCCCAGCATCCGCTCTTATTGGGCGAGGCAGTTACATATGTCAGGTATTGGCTTGTGGGACCGAAGTTTTTACCGATGGACGCATTTTAATTGAAATTTCGAAAGAATATGTACAAAGTTGTCCCGTTTTACCATTATCTACCCAGCCTATGGCTAATTTAGTGATGAAAGGTTCTTATAATGTGTCGCTCGATCCACAAACGTGTATGGAGGTCTTCGAAGGCTCCTATATAGACAATGAATACGGGAGGGTCTCTGTAAAGTGTCGCGTAAAAGGCGTACAAATGGTACCCTCCAACATGAAACAGCCTGATGGCTCTGTCGAACTCTCCAACGGTGTTGGCATTGCGCCTTCTAGAAATGCGTGAGTCACCCTAATTAAAAAATAAAAATCTCAACGATAATGTCTTTTATTCTATTTTCATGTTCGAAAAATTGATAATTCATAGACAATATATAAAAAACAATTAATATTCTTTGGAAATGTCAAAAGAAATACAAAATAAAAATGAGAATGAGAATGAGAATGAGAATGATAAGAAAAAAGTCATCAATGTGAAAGTCTCGGAACTTCGCAAAAATGGATTCTCTTCATTAGAGGATTGGCTCTCGGCCTCTTCATTTCATATTTACATTGGAAGGAATATGAGTTTTTATGTCAAAGGAGCAGAGAAATCTGTTTGGCATAATCCATTTCCTATAAAGAAGTATGGGTTGGTGAAAAGCTTAGAACTTTATGAGAAGCACGTGCGTCAATCTCCGCAACTTTGGAATAATCTTGAATCTTTAAAAGATAAAACTCTTGGATGTTGGTGTGCGCCAAACCCTTGTCATGGAGATATTCTTTTGGCTCTTATTGAGGAAAAACTTTCAAATAGTACAAAAAATCAAAATGATTTCACATAATTTTTATTTAGAATTGACTATGAATTTATCCAAAAATTCAGGGCAATCCTTATGTGCAAGAATGTAATTTAAGCTTTGTTTTGCGTATTTTGTAGATGGATCAAAAGTTTTCTGTGAGACAAGAAAAATTAACAATTTTCTCAATAGAGATGTATTATCGTTCTTCACCACTTCCCAAATAAATTTTCCTTCGTTTGCATTCATGTCGATTCCTGATTTGATAAACTTAGACAAAATGTTTTGTATATTATTCGCAAAATGAAATTTGTTAACTTTAAAAGATGTCGGTTCGATGTACAAATTTCTCGACACATTTATGTAAAATAGGATAAACCAATAAAATATATCCGTTCGTAATTGAATATCGGAATTTTCTGACGCTTTATACAAATTGTCTAATACTTTCATATTTGGGATTATGTAAAACAGATTTGCCATAGAGTAAGAGTCCATGGGGAGAATGAGATGTTCTATTATGTATTCGCGTGTTTTTTCATCAAATTTCATAAGATTGTTATTTTCAAATATTTTCATTTTTTTATAAAAATCTAATCCCTTTATCATGTCTTTTACTTCCGCTTTACAAAGTTTAACTGGATCTGCGTTTTGATTCATCAAATGATTCATCATAGGAAAATTCAAGTTTAATGCGGCTTTTTTCATCAAAGCATTAATATTTTTTTTGTCTTCGGATAAATAATTATTTTTACCTTTATTACCCATTTCACTCATGGCACTATCACTTCTATTCATTTTATAATCTTGCATGATATCTCTTTGTTCCTCTGAATCTAAAGAAATATACGCCGGTGTACTCTGATTATTCAATATTTCTGATACTCTTTTTTGATTAAATTGTCTTGATTGTCTTGATTGTCTTGATACACATATCCCCATTTTTTAATATTAGTTGAATTCATCAAAATAGTCTTATATATTTGCAAAGATAAGGAATTCAAAAATAAGATCTAGATTTTGAGTGTTTTTTCATTTTTATACAAAAGCTCATAGACCATGAGAGGACATGTTCTTCCAGGACGCTGACCACGACCTATGACTTGTTTTTGTACTTCAGCTTTGATACGGTGTAAAAAGATAATATGTGTAATGTTTTCAAGGTTCATACCGCAGCTAAACAATGTTGAATGGGCAAGAAAGACGTTCACATCATCTTCCTCTTTGAATTTCTGCACAGAATTATACATTTCCTCATTGTTGCCTCCTTCAAAGTTTGAATATTTGATGTTGTTGTCTTCAAGCATTTTAGATACTTCGATCAAGACGCGAGGAAACTCTGCAAAAATTAAGACTTTACCTTCTTTATGTGTCTCGATCAAATTTTGCAACTTGACCAATTTGGGTCGATCCTCGTGAAAAAGTGTGACTTTCTTCATTTCTTCTTGTAGAGTCTCAAGTTTTGTTTTAAGAGTTCCGTGTTTCTTCAACTTGTCTTCTTTTTCATTTTTAATACGTTCAATGTTTCGTGTCAAATTGATATCTCTTACTTTTGCTTTTTGTTGTTTTTCTGTCAAGTCATTGAATTTCTTTTCCAGACTAGTACAATATTCGTCAAGTTGTTGTACTTCATTCTTCCATCTTTCTTCGAGAATTGTAACAAATTCTTTATCATTCGGAATATGGGCAACAGCTTCAAGACCGGTTTTCATGAGAGCCGTTTGTGGATCACAAGAATTAAGTGCTAGCAAGGCATCTTGGTCGAGACAATATTTTAGAGCGTCGATTGTTTGATTATCACATGTGATAGATTTAAAAGTGTATTCGGGAATTTGGAAACTTTGAAGAACAAAATTGTCATCACAGCCGATGTAATTATTCAGAAGTGATTTAATAGGAATTTTAATGTCACCAAATTTGAAAGGTTCATCTTGTTTACTCAGCATTTCTTTGAATGAACCCGACACAAACCAAGTGTAAGCCGCACTAATTGTAGTGTGCAATGAATTTTTGATGCTATCGATTTCATCAAAAATTACCCTTTTGAAGGACAATTTCATGGTCACCATAGTAGATGCGACCATTTGATAAAACAAGTCAGACACTAAATAGATATCCGCACTTTTGATAACTTCAGTTTTTTCATTATACATACTCAAGATAGAATCATAATTGTCAAGATGTTCTATAGTGAGAGCATTTCCTGCAAAGTTATTGATTGAATCAACCCATTGATAATACAAATGAGAAGGAACGACAATCATTGTAGACATCGAAGTATTATTAGAAAAAATCCTATCTACCCAAGATTTCTTTTTAAATTTTTCAATCAGGCAAAGAGCAATCGCGCAATATGTCTTTCCTGAACCCACTGTACTTCCTAAAACGCCAAATGGTTCGATGTCATTCATATCCTGTTTGTTCAAGAAATCAATTCTTTGTTGCATTTCCTCCGTCAAAGGTTCACCACTTTCCACTCTCTTTTTAATATTCTCTACCTCTGCCATTCTTTTTGATTTTTTATCATGAATGAATTGGAAAAAATCGGTTTCCATATCAAACATCTTTTTAACAATCGCTTGCTGATGGGGTTTTAGATCGATATTTGCAAAGGGGATTTTTCCATACTGAGGGGATTTGTCATTAAGTATAAAAGGCATTTTTAGATAATCTGATATTAAACGAACGATTTATTGAGATATACATGATAAAAAAACATTCTACTTAAGTAACTTTATTTTATCTAGTAGTTGTTGACGTTTTTTTCATCGAGTCGAAAAAATTGAAAGCATTATTAAGTAAATATTGAAATTCAAATTGAAGATTTAATTAAAATTAAACAAACTAAAAAACATGAATCAAAAAATGAAAGAAAAGGTTCAAGAATATGAAAATGAATATCCAGAAAGATTCATTCCTATAAAAAAGATTATCGAAAAGTATTTGAATGGTGTCGATCAAGTATTAGATAAAGAAAGTCGTTGTGATTTTTTCATACCTATGGCATCTATCGATGCACGCAAATTAATCAGGTGGCGTGGCAATAGCGCGCGCGAATTTCTCCGAGAGCATGCATATCATCAAGTCTATGTTTATGCCTTAGATCATGTAGAGGATGTCTTAAAAAGTTCAGACCAGGATTATCAATGGATGTTGAGAATGCATATCACAACAGCGACACATCTTCTCGCATACACATTTATGATTCCTTCTGGAAAATTAGAAGCACAATACGGATTACAAGGAGTAAAACCGGATCTACATGAAGGCATTATGTCTACACAAAAATTAATTTAACTACTCTTTTCTATTTCTTCGTCTTTTAATTCTACTTTCTTGATTTTTTGAATTTCTTCTTTATCTTTTTCATCGACTTCAATTTCTTTGACCCTTTCTTTCTCTTTTTCTCTCTCTTGCTCTTTCTCTTTCTCCTCCTCTTTCTCCTCCTCTTCCTCTTCCTCTTTCTCTTCATTTTGTTCCTTGTCTTTCACCTCATCTGTCTTTTCTTCTTTTTCTTCCTCTAATTTCTCTTCTACCGGTTGGTTATTTTCTTTTTCCTCTATTTCATTCTCTTCTACTTTTTGATGCTCATTTTTCTGTTCAGCGTGTTTTTCATTGTCTTTCGATAATTCACCATCTTGTTTTTCAATGCCATGTAATTCTTCGATTACTTTATTTATGGTACGCTTCTTCAAGGAAATCATTAATAGGCAAACATCACAAAAAAATAGCACGGGAAAAGAGAAACCGATAGCTGCAAGAGCAAAAAACTTAAATCCAATGTTTGCCGCGTTCATGAGACTCTTCCCTGAGCGACACCACGCGTTCCTTGATATAAACCAAAGTATTCCCCATGCAATGATACCTAAAAATATAGTATTAATTACGACTTTTTTGTGAGATAGTTGTGAGAAGAATGTCTTTTGAAACTCATATGTAAATGAAAGAAACATTGTATTTATGTTTTTCTATTTTTTATATTTATATAATTGACGCATGATTTTCATACTCAATAGAAAAAATAATTAAATGCCCAAAACAAAAACATAATCTTCTTTTTTTTGGCATTCTGGAATGTATTTCCGAATAGATTCAACATATTTTTTAGAAATTTGTATTTTTTTTCAAAAGGTAACTGTACTTATTGAGACTACTTTCCGAATTTGTTTCCATTATTTTATTGCAAATTAAGTCTTCATGTTCTTCTAAAAATAATAAAATATGATTTAAAAGTCTTATTATTTCCATCTCTAAAATATTTGTATTTGATAAATCTATGAACTACATACAAGACAAACCTCGTCATCATCTTCATTTTGTTTTCTACGATAGCAAACTGGTGCATCATTATTTTGATTAGTTTGATTAGTCAGGCTATTGTCACAAGGATTCACGTTACTTAAGTTTGTGAATTTTGCAATATTTTGATCCATAGTAAACTGTTGTGCCTTTGCTTTTGCTTTTGTTCTCAAATAATACATACCAGTTTTTAGACCTTGAGACCAAGCATAAAAGTGCATACTACTCATTTTCTTAAAATCAGGGTTCTCTACAAATAGATTCATACTTTGACTTTGATCGATGAATGCTCCTCTTTCAGCTGCCAGATCAATAATGGTTTTTTGTTTGATTTCCCAAACCGTTTTGTAAAGATCTTTTAGGTTTTTAGGAATTTCACCAATATTTTGAATGCTACCGTTATGTGCGATGATTTTATTTTTCATTTCAGGATTCCATAATCCAATTTTATGAAGATCATTGACAAGATATTTATTAACTAAGATGAATTCCCCAGCGATGGTTTTTCTTTTATAGATGTTGGAAGTAAAAGGCTCGAAGGCCTCATTGAAACCCATAATTTGTGATGTTGAAGCTGTAGGCATGGGTGCAAGAAGTAGGGAGTTCAGTAGACCGTATTTCTTAATGTCTTCGCGCAACTCTGACCATTTGTGTCTTTTATCAGTGACTTCTACACTCCACATGTCAAACTGCAAAATTCCCTTCGAAGTTGGAGAACCCGGGAAGGATTCGTAAGTTTTGTTGTGTTTTTTAGCAAGTTCCATCGATGCTTGTAAAGCGGCAAAATACATTGTTTCAAATATGTTTTTATTTAGTATGCGTGCCTCAGGACTATCAAAGGCCATATCAAGCAGCACAAAGGCATCTGCAAGACCTTGTACACCAATACCGAGGGGGCGGTGTCTCATATTGGACACACGCGCTTTCTGTACAGGATAGAGATTGATATCGATAATTTTATTAAGGTTTTTGACAATGACTTTGGTAACATGTGCGAGTTTTTCAAAGTCAAAAACATTGTTGTCTGTATCACCTTTTGTTATAAAAGATGGTAAACAAATAGACGCCAAATTACATACTGCGGTTTCTTCTGAACTCGAGTATTCCATAATTTCTGTGCATAGGTTACTCGATTTGATCACGCCTACATTCATTTGATTACTTTTTTTATTAACATTGTCTTTGTATAACATATAAGGTGTACCAGTCTCGATTTGCGATGCCAAAATTTTAAACCATAGATCTTGCGCCTTAATCTGTTTGTCGTACATGCCTTTTTGTTCATATGATGTATAGAGTTTTTCATATTCCTCACCATACACATCATTTAGTCCACGGCATTTATCTGGACACATCAAACTCCACATCTCATTATTTTGTACCCTTTTCATGAATAGATCAGAAATCCAGAGTGCATAAAATAGATCTCTTGCACGTTCTTCTTCTGCACCATGATTTTTCCTCAATTCCAAGAACATCTCGATATCTTTGTGATGGGGTTCAAGATAAATGGCAATACTCCCGTTTCTTCGTCCTGCTTGATCGACATATCTTGCAGTGTTATTAAAAACGCGAATCATAGGAATTATACCAGATGATTTTCCGTTCGTACCTCTGATGTGACTGTTTTTCCCTCTGATATTCGAAATGTGAATACCAATTCCTCCAGCTCTTTTTGAGATATTTGCACATTCTTTCAAGCTGTCAAAAATCCCATCAATTGAATCTTCGGTAGCCAATAGGAAACAAGAGGAGCATTGAGGATGAGGTGTTCCGGCATTAAATAGTGTAGGTGTAGCATGAACAAAATATTTGCTTGACATGAGATCATAAGTCTCAATGGCATCTTTAATATCGTTACCATGAATTCCCAAAGCCACACGCATAATCATATGTTGAGGACGTTCGATGATTTTATTATTCACCTTCATTAGATAAGCCTTCTCCAATGTTTTGAAGCCGAAATAATCAAATTTGAAATCGCGACTGTAGTCGATCACATCATTCAACTTTTCTTTATTTTTTTGAACTGTTTGATACAACTCATCCGAAACAAGGGGATTTTGATTACCTTCCACGTCTACGTTGTAATAAAGAATGTTGATTGTTTCTGAGAAAGAAGGAGAAGTGTTTTTGTGATGATTGGAAATGATGATACGAGATCCCAAAATTCCGTAATCCGGATGCTCCAAAGTCATAGAACTGCAAATCTGGGCAGCTAACTCATCCAATTCACTTGTTTTTACTCCATTATAAATCCGTGAACACACTTTTTGCGCGACTTCGTATATGTTGACAAACTCAAGAGGATTTCCAAAATTGTCACCTCTGCTCATAATACTGATTCTTTTCAGTACTTTATCAAAAGACACAGGTTCCCTTGTTCCATCTCTTTTCAAAACATCCATAGTGTTTGAGTGAATCATTTGATCAAAATCTTATTGAAAACAAGAAACTGTTAGATGGTATAAATGTAGTATAAATAAATAACTTATATATTTATTTTGTCTGATTTTTTTATATGTAAAATGTAAAGTATCGGATACATTGTAACTTGAGATGAATACTCCAATGAATATTTTGGTTTTTTGCGCTTTTATCATCCTTTTAATATCTTTTATAGGATCTTCTTCTATCGATATAGCCAATATCTTAGCTTTGAGTAAAGATGTTCAACATTACGAAAACTTCGATAATGGATCCGATGTTAGAGTCTATGATTCTAACAATAACGGGGTAGTTCTTAGTGATCGTTTACTTTATTTCAAAATTGGATTGGCTAATTTTTTTACACAACATGATGGCGTATTAAATTTAAATCAAGAAGATTTTATGAAATGGATTAAAGATAAAGTTTTTATTTGGCCAAGTTATCAAGACCTTTGCTGCAAATCTTTACAAGTCGAAAATGATGATGGAAAGAAAAAAATAGATTGTAATTGTGACAACATTAATCTATCTATTTTTAGTTGTCCAGAAAAAAGACTTATTATATACAATGAACCACATCTTAACAACATTGAAGGATCTGTGGGAGCAAGCAACACAGACAATTGTAATATGTCCATATTAGGGAATGAGTATTTTCTTTTGAAAAGAAGTATAATTTTAAGAATGACAGAACCAATAACAGAACATGGATTAACACAAAACAAATTCTTAAAATTAAAAGTCGACGGGCGATTAACCAGTGTAGTTTTTTCTAGACCCATGTTTGTATCTTTTAATACAGCAGGACTGTTTAGAATAATTCATGAAGACGCCCGTAATCCGACATTAGTAAATGATTTTGATATCAAAAAAGATGCTAATGCATTTGCTTATTTCGACTCTAATAAAACAACGGGTAATATCATACTGTTAAAAAAAATACGCAGTGATGAACTAGGAGAAAAACAAGTTTTCAATTTTTCCCGGGCAAATATATTACATGCCAATCATAAAACAAAAGCCAATTACCCATGCACGATTTATTATTTATCTTATCACTCTGAGATTAAACTTTATGACGCCTCATCAAGTGTTATCAATTTCGTTTTTGATGAAAAAATTTATAATGAGAATTTTAGATTCGGTTCTATGAACACATATTTTACAAATAAAAATGACACAAAATTTGTCGAAAAAATTGTCATTGAAAAAAAATCAGACAATACACTTTCTTTCCAATTGGACAATACTGAATATAATATCCCATCAGATTTTGCATATACTGATCCAGCTCAATATAGTCGGTTTCATATATTTTTCACAATCGCCTATAATATCATTTTAATTCATTGTTGTGCAGTGGAAAACGTGACGAAAAAACATGTATTTATTTCTGCTAGATATCATCACGATAAAAAGTTTGAAATGAGAAAAGATCATTTATTAAGTTCAATGCAAGATCAGTCACCTTTAATGCATGAGTACATTACCAAAAAATTAAGTCAAAACATGAATGTCACTTGTATTCCGAACTACGCTTTACTTGCTAATGCACTGGGGTACTCTATGTAAAAAATAAACAAATAAACATCAACCATATAGTATAATGGACCATCAAAATCCGAATGATGATGTAATTCTTTTTTCTTCATTACCTAAACATTGGTTGTTGAATATTCATGAAAAAGTGAAGAAGTATTGTGAAGACATTTTTTTTGATAATGACATAAATCTTGAATCTTTAGAACACTTCCTTACTTCACAAGGATTTGTATGTCAAACACAAAGAATAATGAAAATCAGTGAGAATTACTTGAAAAACTTGAAGCATTCATTTATTCTTTTGACGTTTGAAGAGCATACACCTGTCATTCTTGATTTGAAATTCAAAGAACATTTTATAATTTGTCGGGCGTCCAAAGAATATATTGAATTATTTGATCAACTTCCTCAAATATTTATTGGAACCTGGGATGATCTTTGTCTTTTGATATCTATCATATCTCGAGAAATGCAAAAATCATTTAAGATTGCAGGTCTAGACCTCCCACCTTGGCGTCAAAAGACAAGTTTGCTTTCAAAATGGAGGTGCGCGATTAATCAATTTCATCACGATAAAATTGAAGAACAAAAATATGAAAAAATTAAGATTAAGAATAAGAATTAGAATATAAAAAATAGAAGTATCAATCTGAATCTGATTGAAAGATATAGATATCTCTCCCTTTACCTATCTCTTTCTCCTTCTCTTTTTCCCTTTCTATTTCTAGTTTAGCTACTTTATTTATTCTTTGTTTTTTGGCACACATTTCCTGAACATATAGATCTTTGTCCATTTTATACCTCTGTATTTTTTCCCAAACCTTGGAGAGATCTTCCAACTTTTGAGTTATGAAATCTTTATCTTTATAGACACGAATTGTATTAAAAATCTCAAGCTTCCAATAATGAATAAAGATTCCAGCTTCTTTATTTACGGTCGCATCTTTTAATAAACCTTCTTTCTTTTCTTTCTCCCAATCTCTCAAACGGTCGCGATTTTTCATTCTTTTTCCGGATATTAAATAATTTCCTTCTTCATCGTAACAGAGAATATCGCTATATAAATAATATGGTTTTGGATTATCTTCATTTTGTTTACTGTATTCAATAATGATGCCTTGTTCGTATGGATATGATTCATCCTTATAAAACATATTTTCGTCCTCGTATTTTGAAAATCCACACTCGAGATAATCACATTCATCTAAATCACAAACCTCTAACTGTCCTTGAATTTGATAATAATATTGTTGCGGGATTTCTCCGGTGATTTTCCTTTTATACGGACATTTGATTTCCAACATTATGCCCTCATCTGTAATGCCATCTGGTGAAGCACCAAAGTGTGAAATCGAAGGATGTTGTATAATCCCAAATTCATGAACTCGTGTCTTCATCCTTTTTGAATAAATGTCTGTAGCAATAGGCTCAAACATGCATCCCCATTTCAAAGGAGGAATATAATGACTAAATGCAGATTCTTCTTCATACCCACACTTCTTTTTTATAACTTGTGCAACAGATCCAAATTTACCTTCGCCTAAGGACTGACCGAGATCACTTGCTGTAATCATATTTGCCCTAAGATCAAACCATTCCTTTGTTCTTTGTTCCACTTTGGGTTTACACAAAAGATGTGTGAGAATAGATTGATAATTTTTTATTTTATATTGTCTCTCCTTGACGTCATTTGATGAGACAATAGGAATACTTAGTACATCATTTACTCTTTGCACTATTTTATCGATTGTTTCTTCATGAACTCTATTTTCTACATCATTGTACTCCAAATTATACAATTTTAAACATTTATCGATTAAAATATCGACACAAATATTTTCTTGCATGCATCCTAATTTCATGTTGAAGTAAAATTGTATGCGCAACTCATAATAAAACGTGTCATTAACTTATATAATAAACAAAACATTCAATTTTTTGAGCATGAACAATACCGATGTACTTCTATTCTTAAGCATTTTTTCAATCCTTATATTTTCATGTATCATTATAATTACACTCAAATATAAGGCTAAAAATGGTATAATTAGAAGGAGTTCAATAATACCCAAAATTATATGGTGTTATTGGCATACCACAAGTTTACCCTTATCCATTCAGAAATGCATACAGACTTGGAAAGTTAATAATCCAGGAACAAAAATAATCATTTTGAATCAGAACAATTATAAAGATTTTGTTTCTATTGATATAGATCCATCGAAAATCGATTCATACACAAGATTTTCAGATTACCTGCGCTTTCAATTATTAGCTCAATATGGAGGAGTATGGATGGATGCGTCAATTATTTGTAATAAATCCCTGGACTGGGTTTTTGAGAAAGAGGCCGAGTTCGTGGGATTTTACATGCCGAACTTTACAAAGACTAAAGATAGTCCAGTCATAGAAAACTGGTTCATGGCAGCGTCTAAAAACTCTTATTTTATGAACGTTTGGAACAAAGAAATTCAAAGCATAAAGACATTTGATAAGATTTCAGATTATCTTGAATATCTCAAAAAAGAAAAAATTGACTTTGATAAAATTCCCTATCCTGAATATTTGATGTGTCATGTTGCGGTACAAAAAATTTTTCAAACTCATAATTACAAATTTAATTTGCATTTAGAAAATGCTATTGGCGAAAACGGTCCTTTTAGATATCTCGACGAGAACAATTGGGAATCAAAAAAAGCTTTAATAGGTATATGCCAAAACCAAAAATTGAGAACACCATTAATAAAATTGAGGGGAGATGAAAGAAAAATCTTAGATGAAAAATTTGATGATTTTGAATGTATATATAAAGGGGAATTTAATTCATATTAATATATTGTTCAAGCCAATTTTATATTCATTTTTAATTGCTTATATGGAAGATTACGTTGGAAATGCCATCGCAAAAGCGGATATGATGCTTTTACGAAAGAAAACAATGGAAAAACAAAATCAAGGTGAAATTGACAATGAAAAGGAAAGAAACAAAGTAAAAACAAATTATCAAGATAAAAAACTGCTGAATCAATACAATTCGATTTGCTATGATGAACAAAAAAGAGCTATGTCTTTAAAAACAAAAAGAGCAAGAATAGATGAATTAAAGATGATAGAAGGAAATGAGGTCATCGAAAAAATTAATAACGAAATTTCAAATTCAATGAAAAAAAAGTCTTGGAAGACTATGGATTTATGTTTCAAATGGACCTTGGTTAACAATTATGTTAAAAACCTGGATCCCTTGATCGTCATAACAAATAGCGATTTAGATTCTCTAAAAAGCTCACTGCAATCAAAAACACTCAACGTTGATTACGACAAAAAATCACAAACGATAAGAAGTCTTAATTTTATGACGGAGAATAATGAAATGATATAAGAAAAAATTGAAAAAAAGATACAACATTTCATTCTACGTAAGAGTATAAAGAGTAGTCAAGTAAGAGACACTTGTGAACACTAGACCATGGATTCCCGTGTTCCAATTATCAGTCTTGTAGGTAATATCGGTGCCGGAAAAACAACTTTTCTAAAGAGGTTGGATTCTATCAAGAGTGATGAACGACAAAAAGTGATGGGTTATGATTATGTCGTTGTCTTTGAGCCGGTTGATCTTTGGACAAAACCCGTTGATCTCGAAAATGGAGAAAAAGATATGAGTATTCTGGAAATGTTTTACAAAGATAACAAAAAGTATGCATTTGCTTTTCAAATGTTTACTCTTCAGACACGGTTTGAATATGTGCTTCAAATGGCAAAAGAACATCCCAATAAACTTTTGATATGCGAGAGGTGTCCCATTTCTGATTTCAAGATATTTGCGCAAATGTTGTATGACGCAAAGATTCTGAATAATCAAGAATTTATGGTGTACAAAAAATGGTTTGATATGATGTTTGACATTCTACAACCGAACATCGTAGGAATTGCATATTTGAATGTTCCTATTGCGATTTGCGCTGAAAGAATTATCAAGAGAGATAGGAAAGGAGAAGGCTCAATCACTATGGAATATCTGCACTCGCTTCATGATGTCCATGACAAATGGCTTTCAAAGGAAGTTATAGTCAACTCTAAAGGGAACTTATATCCTATTTATCAAATCGAGTTTACAAATGATAAATATGATATTGATCTAGATAAATTCAGTTGCTTTGTCAAGTCGGTTATTATTCCTTATTTATAAATTAAAGGACAAACATAGAATATACTAATGATTATTTTATTTTTTTAAACATTACATTAGATACTTGTAATACATAATTTTGATTTATAAAACAAAAACAAGCACCAAACACCAAAAGTATCAATAAAATTTAAGCATGATCATCTTTGGTTTTCATTATTTGATCATGCTTTTATTCTATTTTCATTTACTTGTTGCAACTGAATATTACATTTCTATGCTTTTGTGAATTCTTTATTATAGTCATTTATGCTCTTTTTATTTACTTCAATGACTATTTGATATCAAAAGTGGAGAGAAAGTACTATGGATATTCCATCAATGTAATAGATATTATAAGTTTATTTGTTGTACCACATAATATCCAAATTCAAAGACAAATAGTCACGCAATATTTATTTAGGTTTGTCATTGTCTCTTATTTCGTAAAATAGTTTGTGGGTTGATTGGCATAAATATTACTTTTGTTCTTGCTCTCTTTGTTCTCATGACGATTCATATAAGATTTACAAAAAAGCTTGAAGTAAATAAATTACAATGTAGGAACGATTGAAATTTATAAAATGTTTTGGAGATTTTAGACAGATGAAAATAAAATTGTCTTGATTTATAAAACTATTAAATTGCGTTTTAATTACTTTTTTCTCCATGTTCACTTTTTGAATATATTTCAATTGATTTGGATTTATATCCTGACTCACTATTTCATTTTCATTCAGTAAAAGTGAAATAAATGAATTGTTATCACTTTCATCATTCTGTGAAGAACCTACAAATTCTATATAGATATCAATAACAAAAATACCGGATTGTTGACAACGAAGTGATCCCGTAATCGGATTAAATGTTAATCCTCTTTCTCCATGTTGTTCATTAACATGTGAAAAAGGTAAAATGAACCAGTTTGTGTTAGATTGAAGATTAATGATATCATCTTCTTCTCCATCTCCTAACGCTTTTTCTTTAAATTTTATTTCAAGGAATTTATGATTTGTTTGTAAATAACGCCCTACTTTTAAATCAAAGCCAACATCAATAAAATTTACATTTTTAATATGTGTAAAACTTGCACGATCCAGAAAACTTGCATTGCTCCCCGTAAACTCAAGAGATTCTAATATTTTAACTTCCTTTACCAGAAGATTTGAATCTATTTCGATAGAATCACATTTTAAATTAGAACAAGTCAATTGATTTGTCGTAGTAAGGAGCTTAAATGTTGAGGATCCTTCAACATTTAGATTAATATTCACATTTAGATTAGATGTTGATATTTCACTGCTAATACATTCTTGACATTGGACGAGTTCAGATTCTATTGTCCTTGCAAATATATTAGATAATGAAACAATGTCATTAACGGTTAAAGTATTGACAAACAAATCGTTGACTTCAACATTTGATATAAGCGCATCTTCTACAGACAAACTTTCAAAATCTCCTCTAGAACAAAAAAGATCATTTAGTGTTAGAGAGTCTAATTGTAAATTGCTCACAGACAAATTATTTATGCTCCCGGATTTGCAAAATAGATTCGATTCAATAAAAACCTCATCAAAAAAATTCTTCGAGGATATAATTTGATCAGAGTAAACAGAATTAACTTCCAAATTTGATATTTCAGCATGATCTATTTCACTGGCTTGTATAATGATATTTCCTATGGAACCTTCCTCAATATCTACTAATTTCGTATTTATGGATTCAATAAATGCAAGATCGACGAAAAGATCCTTAATCTGTGCATCTGATATTTCGACATTTGAAGAATAAAAATGGTCAATGTATGCATCCTGTTTAATAGTTATATATTCAAAAAAAGCATTGTCACTATATAAGTCATTGAATCCTCCTTCGTTTGCTAGAATATAAGATGCTTGAATGTTACTCACTGATGCATTATGACATATAATCGAATGCAAAAATGATTTATGTTGATTACTTAAAGTTGCTCGTATATTAAGATTCGAACAATTTATCAAAGAAAAGGTTGCAACATTCCCATGTATATCATTAGCATTGATGTTCTCAAAAACGGAATTGTCACCGGCTAAAATCCCCTTTTCACAATTTAAAGCATGATTTTTAACATTGACCGGATTATTAAAGATAACTCGATCTTCAAAAAGTGCAGGTTTAAAAAATATAGAATCCGTTCTTGAAAGGAATTGATTTTTATTAACACCAAAACAAAGGTTTTGTTCATTGTCTAACACGTTTAGGGTCTTCGTGTTCAACTCATTCGCGTTTACCTTTTTAACTATATTCAAAGATTCGTTTAGATTGACTTCTTTTTCAAAGAAAGCAGGAGGTGAACATACAAAAACATTATTTTGATTCTGATTAATCAAAACGTCATCATGAAAACGGGTTTTGTTTTTGAATGACCCCTCTAATTCGGTTTCTAATAATTTTTTTAAACTGTTTATTTCAAAAAAAGGAAAATGTACATTCTCATTGACTTCAAGATCATTATTAATTTTAATATTCATGACATGAGTTTGAGGAACTACAATTGAAATTAGTTCAGAGGATACATTCAAAATATTTGACATGATAAATTCTGTTTCATTCAATATCGTCTCTCCAATATTAAGGGAATCATGGAGGTATAATGTTCCATTAATATTAATATTTTCAAAAAGATTCACGGTCGAGTGAAAACCTACAACTTTATCAAAATCGACTTTATCTTTGAATAAAACATTTTGCTCGAAGCTAGAGGGTCCTTGAACATGAATTGTTTGAGATTTTAAAGTTCCAGAAATATGTAAATTATCTTGAACATTAACATTTCCTTTTACCTCTACAGATTTTAAAACAGATAATCTATCAACATTTAAATTTGATTTACAGGAAACATTGTCTTCGAAATAAGATTGACCATGAAAGTTAGCGGATGACTGTACTTTAAGTTTTTGGCAATTTAAGTTTCTTGAACTAATATCTTGATCACATGTTATGTTGGAAGAACAGTACATATCATTATTAAAGGTTGCTGATTTATAGGTAGACAACTTATCTATATCAACATTGACGGATTTTATTTCATGCAATGTTGACATTCCTTGGACTGTCAGATTGCTAGATAAAACTGCTATATTTGCATCTAATGTGTCAAGACTAACATAAGAGAGAAAAGAGGATTTATTGTTATGTATATCATTTTTAAAAAAAGCCTCATTCAGAAAAGTGGATTTTCCTTGGACTTTAAATTCTTTATCTATCCATACATCTCCATAAATGAATGTGTTTTGATTGACTTCTAATGTTTTATTAAAAATTGCAGACCCATTGAATACGGATGTTGAGCGAACAGTTAAATTTTCTGCAGTAATATCATTATCAAATATAATGTTCTTACTCACCAAAGTTCCTAATACCTGTAGATCATCGAAGACTTTGGTGTTTCCAGATATCTGAATTTCATTGTTTGATAAAAGAATTTGACATACATTTTCTTCTTGTTTGACTGCAAGCTCGATTTTTTCTTCATCTATGTGAAAATATGACATATGGTTCGAGAAAGAAATTATGCTAGATTTAATAAACGATGATAATGGTGATACAAATAGGTAATCATTCACAATGAAAGCATCATCAAAATCATAAATTGTTTGATCTGTGTTTCTAATGAATGGAACTTGTAACACTGTTTGTTTTTGATTTTTTGTTTGAAAAACAATAATATTACTACCTCGTATATTTACATCATGTCCGAAAACAATATTATTTACGCCTTCTATATCACAAGTATGTCCAATAATGATATTAGAAGTACCTGCTGTAAATGAATTGTGTCCTAATACAACATGTCTATCTTGTTCAGCTTGAGTTGCATGACCGATGAGAATAGATTCTTTCAATGTCGGAATGCTTTGAAAGGAAGCAAAATGTCCGAAAATTAGATTAAGATTGTTATTTATGAGCTGTGGTGCCACATTATTCCCTAAATAAATATTGAATGATCCGTTCTGATTTTGTTGTGCGCAATCACATCCTATAAATATATTTTGATTTCCATTCAAGTTATTTATTCCTGATCTTGGTCCAATGAACGTGTTTCTGGTACCCAGGATATTGTTTTCACCGCTCGCGAATCCAATCGCGGTATTATCATTTCCATTATTTCTTTTTAAAGCTGAAAATCCTAAAGCAGAGACATTTTCACCATTATTTGTTTCACCGGCAAATTGACCAATAAAAGTACCTCCCAAATTATCACGTGTTTCTGTATCTTCTACGATAATAGAAGTATCAATTTCATTATTCAAGTTTTGCGCAGTGAATCGTGATTCAGATAAGAAGAAAGCCATATTTTATTACCTTATGTATAAAAATAAGGGTTTGTTTTCGCACAAGTCAAAAAATCAAAAGATAATTTGTTTATAAATTGCAACAAGGTTTGATACACGATGCCTGAAAATGATAATCAAGATATATCACCACCGGGAACTCAAGGAAATAATAACCAAAAAGAATCAGGGGGAATAGGAGGAACAGAGGGAGGAGCTGGTGACAAAGATGACTCAAAAATGGTTAAAGTGTTTGAAAATTTAGGTAAGGATTTATCCAAGGGTTTTCAAAAAATAACAGATACCATTGATGAGTTTAAAAATAACATTCAAGATCCACGCGTGTCTATAGCCATTAAAGTTATTCGTTTAATCATTCTTCTTTTTCTTATTTTGATTGTTCTTCTCATTGGCTATATTATTTATAAATTGCATCATGCTTATCTTCGACCATTTAGCATTGGCCGATCAATAGATGCAGAAGCTTATATGAAAGATAATATTCGTCTTATGGTGAATAATTTGCATGTCATACACAAATATTTCACTAATGGAGGACCCGGTGGAGGTGACTTAAGAAACATCGTCATGAATTTATTTAGACAAGGTTGTGTTCCTGCAAATGATCTCTCTGAATATGCTCCAAGTAATGCTCCATTTTTATATTTTAATTTTATGTTTAAAAGGGCATTGACAGGGAATCTCACACAATGGAAAAAATCAGAACTCAATTTGATTAAACGTTTAGCCGGAATGGAAACCATAGAAATAAATGGAAAAGAAGAAGACATCTATACTTCTTCAAATGTCATTCGTGATGAAATAGCTGATTATATAAAAAATAAAACTGAGCATGTTTTCCAACTCCAAGAATATTTTGGGAGATTAGATTGCTCTTATCAAGGCAGGGATTATAATTCATCGCGAAGGGGGTGCAGAGGTCCTTATCAATGGTGTAAAAAAAAAGAGGTCTTTCCCATGGCACTCAGAGATTTCAAAGCTGAAATATGTCGCCAACATCTTAATCTTCTTGTGAACAGATATTCCCGGGACATAGAGAGAATGTATGACTTGAGGAAATCTGGGGGAATTGGAAATTTTGTGATATATTCGATTTACATGAATGATTATATGGAACACATATTTAAAGAAAGGATTCCAAACATATGGAGGAATTTTATTCCCCGGGTAAGGGAAACAGGTACGTTGTATTGGAACGTCGTAACAAGTGAACGGGTGGCGGCGTATATGGCGAGATTACCTGTAGTTATAGGTGGTGTTGATCGTTTTACGGATATGACGCCGGAAGAAAAAGAAAGACTCGAAAGGAACACCGACAATGGAATTTCATATGAAAATGAGGGCGGAGGAGTAATAGAACATTTTTTTGGAGGTGGTGGAGGTTTCGGAAATCTAATAAAATCTTTGGCACAATTGTTGCCTAATCTGCTCAAATTGATTATGGCCCTAATTGAAGCTATCACGAACCCGTTAAAAATTCTCAGGATTATTCTTGGATTACTCATCGGTTTGATTATATACATTATATATTTAGTCCTTGCCGTCATTGGACCCTTATTTATGATTCCTGCATTTGTCGTTATATTAGCATTAAGCCTTTGGTCCACCGTTATTTGGGTCGCCATTTTCTTAGCCCTAGCTATCATATTCTTTATCTTATGGATTCTTGATTTTGCTACAAACGGATTGGTTTTTTCATTATTAAGATGTGAAAGTGTTCCTAATGCGTGGCATGAATACCCCGGGTACATATTTGAAAATATAACACGCAGATTTTTTATGTGTAATTTTAGATGTGGAAATCGATACCTTCCTAAAGGTTGGTTTTGTACAAAAATGTATAAACACCAGCCTTCCTTTTGTCCTCAACAACTTATCATGAACATCTATGAACACAACTTGTTAGGAAAAGGTGGTGAACATCCTAGTCTGGCAAATAATCCTCAATTGTACGATTATAGAACAGATGTGGAATATGTAATGGCAAATAAAGAAGAAAAAAAGAGAATATTACAAACATTCTATGCCAATCAAAAACAGTTTAGTAAAAAATGTGATGAGGCTTTATCCAGGTATAGTTACATTACCGCACACATTTGTAAACACATAGATCAACTTGCTGATGACATTAATATACCCCAAGCTCAAATAGATGTTATGAAAAGAGCATGTCATAAATGTTTTTGCAAATACTATTATCTCAAAGGAGGATGTCGAATGTCTCAAAGACCATATATTAGAATTATAAAAACTGAAAAGAAATTGGAAAGCAAATTTATACATTTATTAGATGAAAATCAATTGAGGATGTTTAAAAATGAGATAAGGAATGATATAAGAAGAGCCGGTGACAAAACTTTACAAAATAAATTGCAAGAAAGTTTGCAAATTTTGAAGAAAAAAGAAAATGAAAACATTTATGTTATAAATGATGGATATGAACACGACATTGAATTGAGAAAACACAATCTTTCTTCAAACATATTTAATATTCCGAATTCCGCATCGCGCTTTAAATTCTGCGAGAGCTTCATAGATGAGACTCCTCCAGATTTGACTTTTGGAAACAGAAAAAAAGGGGCCATTCTTATATATGTAATTTATGCTATTCTTATGCTTGTTATTGTCAGTTTTGGATTCATTATTATGTTTAATTCAATAAAACAAAGATCAGAGTCTAAATAATTTGATTTTCAATACTTTTTTCATTCTGAGCGATAGCAAATATTTTTCTGTCTACGGTTTCGAGAGTGTCATCATCTAATTCATCTATCATTATTTTCAAATGCTCGAACAAAACACGAGGTTTAATATCAGGAATGAGATGTTTAATTTTCTTTTTGAGTATATCATGAAACTCGAGTGATTTGACCAAAGTTTTTTCTGTGTCTTTATTGATTTCTTCAAAGGATATGAAAGGTAGATGCTTTCTGTATTTTTGTACAAGCTCATTAATTTCGAACACATCTGGCGCCCGTTCCAATACATTTGTATACAAAGTGAAAATGTGTCCAATAATATCATCTGTCTCCGTTTTCAATTCGATCAATTTATCATTTAATCCGTCATTATTTAAATCTAATTTTTCCTTTTTTACTTTTTCGAATACATAAGATATGTCATGGTCTTGTAATTTTTCTTTAAACATGGCTGTATACATATCATCAAGTGTCTTACACATCAGGTTTTTATAGGTTTCAGATATAACGATTTCATCTATACATTTAGTGAAAAAAGCACAATCGTCAACATCATAAAGGTATTTCTTTACGAATGTATATTCATCTAAAGATAGATTGATAAAATCTTTCATGATCCTTCGCATACAGTTAAAATCATCGACAAATTTATCATATATTTTCTCAAAATGGGTGTTTGGAAGGTCATTATTTTGAATGATGTGTTTGTAGTATTCATTTATAAACATAGGTCTTTTATAAATTTTCTCAAACCGATCAATTGCAGAAGTGTTAATTTCATATTTCAGTTTGGAAATCTCTTCTTCTCTTTCTCTTTCTTTTTCCCTTTCTCTTTCTTTTTTATTTTTTTTGTCTCTTAATTTCTTTGTATCATTTTCAAAAAAAATTTCATCTTCCATGTATTTGGACATACAAGACAGATCGTCTAATTTTTTCTCTAAATTCTGTACACTCGTCTTCAATAGTTCAATTTGCTTGTTTTTAGAAATGATTTTTAAAGGATCACTTAGGCATTCGACTGTCTTTTGTAACTCATCCTGACAAATATCTGTTTCATATCGTGTTTTGTATATTTGTTTGATATAACCATAAATTAACATGTTATTTTGGGCTGATTTTTCATTATTGATAGTCATTTGTTCAACATTATTTTGAAAAAGTTCTTCATTTCTCTCAGAATTATTCTTAGTTTCATTTTCTTCATGAGTTTTATATTGAACGCTTTCTTTTTGCTGATCTTTGTCTTCAGGAATAGTTTCGAATATGACTTGATGGGTTTCTTTGATCATATCGTCGAATAATTTATCAATATCATAAGAAATGTCTGTTTGGAATTTTTCTAAGTAAAACGGAATAATTTTTGTCAACTCACTATTATATTTTTCATTATTTGAGAACACGTTTTGAGTAGTATCCTCAGTATTTTCTTCGTAGCTGTCATCAATGTTCGATTTGAATTCATCAGTTAGATTAATTTCTAAAGGTTCATTTCGTGTTTTGTAGTAAACATTTTGAATGATAGATGTATATTTTTTGATAAAACCTGGAAGATTTATTATAAACTGTTTAATATCATTATCCTTAACTTCCTTTCCATAAAATGTTTTTTGGAAGTCACGAATAGTTTCGATGGGTAGGTCAACATTAATGAGATTATAATACATATTTTTAAAAGATGTTGTTATCTTATTTTTGTAATCTATCGAGTTTACAATATCCATTACAAAATCATCTAAAGATTGTTGTCCGGTACTTATTTGTTTCTCCCAAAAACGCAAATATTTTGAATCTATATCGAATCCCAATATTTCTTTATGCTTGATAATGATAACTTCATTGATTTTATCCATTCCACTCATATGAAGTAATCTTGGAAAAAAAGCCTTTTTCTATAACGCACTTATGTTAGATTGACTCAAAATCGTCCCTTTCGCATAAGTCAGGTTTGATTAAAACATCATAGTTTTGAGCTGAGAGACAAGTCCAATTTATAGATTTTAGGCACGGATGAGCTTTTATTTCTTCATAATTATCTGAAATAGTGTCTTTTCTACATCCGAGTCTTTTTTCGTGATCAACGCATAACAATTGTGATACAAAATCTTTTATTTGAGGAGACATGTCTGTAGGGAATTTTATTTTGTACATTACCTCACACGATCTTTTAATTATTTCCATATAATTATGAGTTTCGGGAAAGTTAAATGGATTTGTACCCGTATAGAAATAGAATATTGTACATCCTAAAGCCCAAAAATCTATTTTATAATCATATCCATTGGCTTGTATTATTTCCGGGGCCATAAATCCGGGGGAGCCGCATATAGTATAAGCTCTTTGTAATTCTTTGACATGTAAAGATGTTGTACCACTTGTGTATTCCTTAGTAAACTTTAAAAAACAAAAGTTAGACAGACAAGCATAACCAGATTCATTTATAAAAACGTTTTCCGGTTTCAGGTTTCTATAAATTATTCCTTTTAAATGAAGATTTTCTAAACTCGTTATTTAACAGGCAATAATAAAAACGATATAATCATCGAATATTTTTTGATGCACAATAGACAATTTTTCGTTAGAATGATTAAAACATAATAAACCTAGCGAACAAGTCTTTTTACTGTAATTATCTTTGATTGATAATTCTTCAGATCTTAATTCGTCTCTAATTTTTTCCAAGTATTTTTGGACATTAAAGTCTATGTTTTGATGCAACACGAAAATATAATTTTTATTTTGGAAACAGGCGTATGTTCTGACAAGAAAATTAGAGATTAAATTTCTTGAAAAACACAATGTTTGGAATAAAGAGTTTGAAAACTCTTCTGGTCCTTTTTTACAAATGACGTCTAGTAAACAACTTTTATTTACTTTTGTAATTGGATCTATGATACATACTGAATACAGAGAGTGTTTTTCCGATTCAATTATTGTATTAAAAACTTGAACATGGATAGGATAATCGACATATTTTTCATCTTCAAAGTTAATTTCATATATATCACTTGGATTTAAGAAATATGTTGTACTGATTTGTTCCGTTCCGTCGGGGAAAATGATGGTCACATTATAACTTTTGAGGTTTTCTATGATATTATTTAGACGTTTTTGTTCATTATCATAAATGTCATCTGGTAAGAGAACACTTGAATTGCGTTTTTCAAATCTATTGATCAATAACAACAAATCTTGATTACTGTTTTGGACTGTTTCATTTTCATATATTAATTGATGAAGTGGTTGTAATGCGTAAATAAACAAGTTTTCATCGAATACTATGACCCTTACATAGGTTTTTGCAATGACGAAATATGGATTGTGGTTTCCTAAAAACACTTCATGTCCAAAGTAATTTTGTGGATACAAGTGTTTTACATATTTTTCGTTTTCAAAATAATCAACCTCTCCAGTTTCTATGATGTAAAAGCATTTACTGGAAAAGTTTTGATTAAGATCAACTATGGTGTCACCTTCATTAAATTCAAGAATAATAACGGATTTTGCAATTCTGATGATATCGTTTGTAGAAACATCTTTAAAAATGGGGGAATCTTCTAAACCAGACTGAATTAATGTGACTTGAGAACAATCAGACACCCAACACTTTTTATTACTAAAAGATTGTTGCAATCGAATGGAAAGAGAAAATGTATCAAGAATTTCATTGTTTTCATTTTTTGAAGATGATGTTTCATTAACATTATCGGAGTTAATTGAATCATTTTTATCTATGATGAAGGATGATCTGCTTGTTTTAGCTTTTACAGGTTTAGGACAGCAAGATTGCGTCATGCATATAATTGCAAAAAGTTTATCATGACTGATTGTCCATATTGTACAATAATCAATGCAAATTGCAGAATATTTTGGTCTTTCTTTAGGAGCAAAAAAAGATAACACATTTGATGTATCACCTTTAAATTTTAGTCTACTCAAACTTTTAATACCATTATCATACTCTAATTCTTCAACAATTCCTGATTGAATGATAAAAAGAATGTTACATGATACACTTTTTTCGAAGAGAACATATCCTTTTTTGAACGATTGCAAATGCATGGCTCTTGCAATATCAAATTTCTCTTTAATGCTTTAAGAAAACAGACACGCAATTTTATTAAGTCCGGATATAATTGTTGAAAAATCTTTTTGCAGCTTATCGGACGAATTGTTTTTTGGTTGAATATGAGTTTGAAATTTAAAGAGTGATTTTTTATCCATGTCTATTCTATTACAAATTCATATTTTTATTTAATATTGAATTGTAAAATAATATAAAAAAAAACTTTTTTTGAACGCAAAAAAGATATAGTCAAGAAATACGGTAAATATTTTCAAGGTTAAAAATAATGTCAGATGATGGTCTTTTCGGAAACCAAAATTTTTTCACAATTATGTCGTATTTATTTGTTTTTGATTTCGAAAAGATGAAAAGGTTCAATGATGAAGAATCACACAGGCTTTGTAAATATGTCAAGTTGACCTTTTCGATTATAAGTGGATAATATGGTCTTTTCAATGTTGATTCAGAATTGACAAATTCATCAATGTCTTTTAGAGCTTGAACTGTGTCTTGGGCTAAATCCTGATCTTCGAATGCAGCAATACATGGATATCCATTTTCGTCTTTACATGAGAAATAGCTAAAGTCGAAGCGTCGTCTTATGACCCATAGTTTTATGGGTTCATCTTCTTTTTCTCTTAATAACATTTGTTTGAGGAATGTATGACTTTTTTTACACACCATCGATGGTATGTTTTTGACTATATTATTCATGAAATGATTTGTATCTTTTTTTTCAAAAACCTTTTTGATTTTTGTATTTTTTTTGGGATTAGGATTTGGTTTTTGCTTTGAAGAATAAACCACAAAGGAACATTTAGTCTGTTTTTGGAAAAGTCTATTGTAATCAATCATAATATTTTTTCTTTTATGTTTCTTGAAATCAATCCTTTATAATACTTAAATTACTTTTCAAATTTTTATGTTTTTTTTTGATGAATAATTTAGAGATATTTCGATTGATAAAATATTATCAAAAGAAATAAAAAATCAAGTTATGGATTACTAAAATTTATGATTTATGACTTTGTTCGATACTTGATGTTTGATGATTTAATGGGAGCTGATTGTTGCGTAGAGCTTCTTGGGATATGATTTACATCACACATCAGGTATCCGTCATTATAACCAGTGATATTTACAGCTTGTAGACCTTTTGTACCATTAATAATATCAAAACTAACGAATTCTCCTGAAACGAGCGTCTTATATTGACTCATTTTTGGACAAATGCCCGAGTAATGTACAAATACATCTTTTCCCTTATGATCGCCTGATTCTACGACGATGAAACCATAACCAGATACGTCATTGAACCATTTACAGATTCCATGATAATGTCCAACGATACCTTCCGTTACCAAAGTATGTTTGAAAGGTTTGTCAATGTTGCTATTCTTATCAATATTGACCTCAACGTGTTTGCTTTTGGGAACAATAAATTTAATGTTAGGGTTTGTATCACACATCAAAGGTCCTCCATTGATACCAAGAACGTTGACGGCTTGTAGATCTTTGACACCTTGAATAATATCAAAACTGAGATATTCGCCTGTGAGAAGAGTCTTGTACGTACTGTTCATAGGTTGAATACCTGTGTAATGAACAAAAATTTCCTTACCTTTATGTTCATCTGAAAGTACGGTGATGAAACCGTACCCAGATTTGTCACTGAACCATTTGCATCTACCGTATGATCCTCCGCATTTTTTATCATCACGCTCTTCCTTCAATCGCAATGTTTGGCTCTCAGTTTTGCCTTCATTTTTGTTTTTAGTCATGTCCATTTTATTGTTATGTGTAAATTAATGAAAGGTTTCTTTTAAAAAGACAAGAAAGTATTGAGTGAGAATGTTACGGTGGGATTTTATATTTTTGTATTTTCATATTTGCTTATATAGTTTTCATCGTAATTTATATACGTATTTTTTTGAACTACATAATAAAGAGTCATTTTGGACAAATGAATGTACTGTTTTTTATATTGTTCATCCTCATTTTAATAGTCTACGTGAGAATCATGATGCAAACTAATTCATCATATGAGATATTAAATATATCCATCGCCAAGATATCTCCATCTCATCTTTTTGAAAAACAACCCATAGTTATACAGGAACCGTTAGTTCAACCAATGGACTTATGTTCCAGTTTATTTAATTATCTTTACATCAAAAAGAAACACATCAAGAAAACCATTTCAAATGTTTACATGCAAAACAGATCAAAATATCTAATTATATATCCTCGTGAGAACAATCTGTCATTGAATTTAGTTCATCCAAAACAATCTCTCTTCTTAAAACACATGACAAAAGAATCATTGAAATATGTAGAGTATGTTGAATTCAAATTAAAAAAAAGACAATGTTTGATTATTCCTATGTATTGGTGGTACTCTACAAATAGTGAAAATTTTGGGAAGATAGAACTTGAAGACGTTTTATCATTTCTGTTTGGGAAATTCTAGAATCTTCCAAAAAGATATATAAGCATTACAGTTTATTTATTTTCATAACTTTCTGAGTTTTTTTATTGTTATCTTCATATTCACTTTCAAGCTCAAAAACAACACATAATAAAAAATATGGTGGCCATCGGAATTGATCTTGGTACGACGACGAGTGCTGTGAGTGTCTGGAGAAATGGACGAGGAGAGATTATTCCAAACGCGCAAGGAAATAGAATTACACCATCTTATGTTGCTTTTAATGATACCGAAAGGCTTATCGGAGACGCGGCAAAGAATCAATCGACGATGAATCCAAAAAATACTGTTTATGATGCAAAACGATTGATCGGAAGGCAATTCAATGACCCTACGGTTGTCGATGATAAGAAGTATTGGAGTTTCGAAGTCATCAATGACGGAAATAATAAACCAAAGATCAAGGTCAATTACAAAGATGAAGAAAAACTGTATTATCCTGAGGAGATCTCGGCTATGGTATTGAGTTACATGAAGGAAACTGCGGAAAACTATCTCGGTCAAGAAGTTAAAGATGCTGTTATCACTGTACCCGCATACTTTGGTGACAGTCAACGTCAAGCCACAAAAGATGCCGGAGTCATTGCAGGTTTGAACGTATTGCGCATTATCAATGAGCCTACCGCAGCGGCTCTTGCGTATGGTTTGAATGGAAATATGGGTAAGAGTGAGAAAAAAGTTTTGATTTTTGATGCAGGTGGTGGTACTTTTGATGTTACTATCATGGCCATCGAGGATGGTGTATTTGAAGTCATTTCTACTCATGGCGATCATCATCTCGGTGGAGAAGATATCGATAATGCGATGACTAACTTCTTTGTACAAGAGTTCAAAAGGAAATATAAGAAAGATATTCTGTCGAGTCCACGAGCTATTAAAAGATTGAAAAATGCATGCGAAAATGCCAAGAAAATTCTTTCAACATCCTCTCAAGCCAGTATTGAGTTGGATTCACTCTTTGAGGGAATTGACTTTCAAAGTTCTATTACACGCGCTCGTTTTGAAGAAATCAATGCACCCCATTTCGACAAATACATGAAAATTGTTGAACACTGTCTTCTAGATGCTAAGCTTGATAAATCTCAAATTGATGATATCGTCTTAGTGGGTGGAACATCGCGCGTCCCCAAACTTCAAAACCTACTTTCTGATTATTTCAATGGCAAAGAATTGAACAAATCTATCAATCCGGATGAAGCCGTCGCGTATGGTGCATGTGTTCAGGCAAACATTCTCTCTAATGATGGAGATGAAACGACTAAAGATTTGATTCTTTTGGATGTCACTCCTCTCTCTCTGGGTATTGAAACTGCTGGAGGCGTAATGACGACAATTATCCCGAGAAATACAGCTATTCCATGTAGAAAGGAACAAATCTTTTCTACATATTCAGACAATCAACCTGCAGTGACCATCCAAATTTTTGAAGGCGAAAGAAAATTTACCAAAGACAATAATCTACTCGGTAAGTTTGAACTAGGTAATATTCCTCCTGCTCGACGAGGCGAACCACAAATTGAAGTTTCTCTTGATGTTGATACGAATGGTATTCTACAAGTGTCTGCCATGGAAAAGAAAAGCGGACAAAAACAAACCATCACGATCACAAATGATAAAGGACGCTTGAGCGCAGAGCAGATTGAGAAAATGCTTCAAGAAGCAGAAAAATTCAAAAAAGAAGATGAAGAGCGGAAAGAGTGTGTAGAAGCAAAAAATGAACTTGAAAACTTTTGTTTCAATATGAGAAACACTATAGATCGTGAAGGTGTACAACTTTCTACAGAGTTGAAAGAAAAAATTAAAACATGTGTAGATGAAAACTTGGATTGGCTTGAGAAAAACCCAAATTCTAAAAAAGAAGAATATAAAAATAAACTGGAAGATATGATGAAAGTAACTAATCCTATCATTCAGGAAATGTATGGTAAGAATGCTCATGCATCTGACGAATCAAGTTCATCAACACAATTTAATCCCGAACCAAAAGTAGAAGAAGTAGATTAATTATTATCTTCTTACACATTTTTTGGAGGCCATAAAATCAATACATTTTTTCTTTCTATTGTTTTTTCTTTAAGAAGAGATATTGCATCTCTTCTCGATTGTGATTCTATGTTCAATTTAGACAAATTGTTGAAAGTAAAAGTCATAGGAACATAATATGTATTCCATATGAAATCAAGCTCAGTTAAAACTGATAATTTATCCCCTTCAGAAAACGAAGAATCGAATTGAATATTGCTTATATTCGGAAGATTTAGCAAGTTTAAGAGGACAAGACAATCATCGATCTGAATGATGTCATTTTTATCCGTGAGAACATTTTTGAGAAGTTCGATCGTTTTTTGACCAAGTCTCAATTTGATCAAAAAATTCTCCTTAATATCACTGTCATCCGTTTCACAAGAAGACTCTCTTTTTATATTTTTGATTTTCCTCTTCTGATTGTGAGAATCCATCAATGTTCTTTTCTTTTTCTTTTCATTCGGTAATACTAACAAAGTATTCAAGTATTTCGTCATCGTTTTTGTAATGTATGATGTCAAGTCTTGGGGGTCCATACTTCCTAATTGACTGTTCGATACGATATCCTTGATCGAACCGTATGTCATAAGAATACCTAACATCATAAAAGGTGCAAAGGAGTCTCTCAAATAGTATGCGAATTCTTTGGGTGAAGCTCCTGATTTCAAGTAAGCATTCATATCACTGATATTAAAATTAATTTTTGTCTCGATCATGGGATACTGTTTTTCGAATACATTGAATTGCACAATATTATTGTTATTGCGTGATTCGCGCACAAATACGATGATCAGTTGGTAAATATTGCGAAACAGTTCATACAAAACAGACTGATAATTATCATCGCTTGGAAAATTCAAAACAACGTGTTCTTTCTTATTCAATGACAAGTCAAAGTGACATTTGTGTGAAGTACTCTTGTCATTAAAATGTATACCTTTGGCTTTGATCTCTTTAATATCACATGCCGTGAAATTTCCAGAATCTACCATATTGAAAGGAACACCGATTGTGATTTCTAAAAATAGATTCTCAATCAGACTTTCGTCTTGTCGAAGATTAACAATAGTGTGATCGTCTACTTGCCTTATCCCACTTCGATTAAAGAGAGATTTATAAAAAGGAACGTTTTCAATATATTCAATATGCTGCATTTCCATCAAGCTTTTAGCTGGAAGCAAAATGAGATTATCATTATTGAGCCTCTCACAACTTGGATTCATTGTTTTTTTCACAATCCTTAAAGATTTACGAATGCCTATTTTTGGATCTTGACTCATTTTCTCAATCTTCTTTTGTGGAATTTTCTTTAAAAGATCATGCTGTTTATTTTCTTTGATAACCGATCCTTCTTTTTTAACAACTTTTGGCCTTCCCTGACTCGTCCTTTTCACATGTGAGGGAGACACCCCCTCGTTGATTTTATCTTTACAAATTGAATGAGAAGATGCTATGTCCATTTTAAATATGTTGTTTGTAGGTGATAATATTTAAATAGTCTGGAAAATCAGACTCAGAACTTGACCTCGAATCAACCTTACTTTTATTATTTTTCAATTTTTTTCGTTTATTAGTATGCTTAGAATCTTTCTTTTTTGGGTCTCTTTTTTGATCAAAGTGGTCCGATTCATATAATATAAATTCTTCTCCTTTGGCCGTTTTTTGACGAGTTGATTGTGACATTTTCTTTCTTTGTTTAAATGATGAAACAGACAATACAGTAGATGAAGAACATCTTGAATACTCAGACTCATCAGAAGACGATGAACTAGTGGAATCGGAAGTTATGGAGAGCATTTCCTCATTTTCCGCTAAATCCTTATTTATTTTCTTTTTATAACCTTTACTTGTTTTACAAGAATTTGTTGTTTTTGTAATATAATCTTCAAACAACACTTGAATCTGTGAAAGAACTTTTTCATAAATAAGATCTTTTTCTTCAGCATAAGAAAAATCACAATTCAATTTTTGAATGCAATTCACGGCTACTAATAAAAATGTCAGTCTTGACTTTCTATTTTTCTTTTGAAAACCTAATTGCGACAACTTAAATAAGGCTAAAAGATAAAAGTGGTAATCATTCTCTTTTATATATTTTTTGACATAATTGAGAAGACCGATCCAAAGAACCCAAAGTATGTCGGATTGCAAATTCGTCTTAACATATGTTAAGTCATTGCATGTAAACGAATCTATTTTAAACTCATTTTTGGAAAACAAAGAATATTTATCTGGTTCATAAAAAATTTCATTCAAAATATAACGTGTTATGTTGTATTCTTTTATCCTTAATGAGTACAAAAAAACACAAATTGCACGAAGAGCTAAATTTGAAATTGTCGCCACCCTGGGAAATAGAGATGAATACTTTAAAAGGATTCTATCATTAAATACGTATTCTGAAGTATATTCTTTAATGATTTCGTTGTTACGAGAAATTTTATTTTTCATCTTGATCCACAAAGCATCACTATCTTGATTCTTTTTTGATTCAAGAGATAAACATGTCAAAAGGCGACAAATCGTTTTCCTAAATTCTATGTCTTTAGCTTTAATTAAACATGTTTTTGAATTAAAAAGTAAAAGTTTCGATAGACATTCTGATAGGATCATACATGTTGAGGGGATTTGAGAAGAAGAGTTTGGAAAAATAAAGTTTAGATAAAAATCTATGATGTAAGATATTATGTTATTAATCTCATTTGAGGTCAATGCAAGTTCGACAAATAAATTGCAAATCATACCCATGTTTGATTTATTCGTTAAGGAAGTATCTTGCAAAAGAAGGTCAAGTTCAGCATAAATTTCTGATTTTAAGAATCCTGAAGGAGTAGTCATTTTACGGCTTCTTGTACATTATACTAGGTGTAGCATTTTATTGAATCAAAGAAAGCGCAAAATCAAGAAGATTCTGATAATTTATAAGGGATTTGAAATAAAACTGTACGATGATTTTTTTGACCTTGTCTTTTAACTCCTCAACTTGTATAGATGTCAAATCGACGAGAGTGTAAAGTTTCTTATTCTTATCATAAACTATAACATTTTTCATGATTCCATGTAAGAATTCCATATTCAATTTGTAATCATTTTGTAATTCATCGAACATGGTTTTCAATTTTGTCGCGTCTTCTTTCTTAATTTGATTCATGTCTATGACAATCATTTTCTTATCTGTACAATAAGGAGCAAAAATCGGGTTATAGGGATCAATTTGGACACGTGTGCTGATAGTTCCTTTTAGTTTTTCTTGTTGTATCTCATTTTCTCTGTTGAATGCCGCAACTTTGTTGCAAGATCTACTTCTCGCATCTGAGGTGAATATCTGCACATATTCCTCTTGAGATAATAGTGCGTCACCACACATAACTGCGTCAATAAAAGCTTGGCGATTTCTTTTTCGGATAGTTTTCATTGCATTAGCGTTCAAATGTTGTGCATTGTCATGATTTCTCTTATTATAAAAAGAAAAGGTAGTATCACGAGAGCTAAGAATTTGTCTAAAATTATTCATGACTACAGCTCTTTCAATATCATTTAAAAACTTTTCAAACAATAGACTAAAACCTTTTAACTCGGCTAAATCAACACTGTTTGTTTGGTTCATTTTTGATATATTTCCTCCTTTTTGTCCACCCCATCCAAATAGACGTGAAAACATTCCTTTGTTTTGACTGTTATTTTTTTCATCTTCTTGGCTTATCTTTTGGTCATCGTCATTCGCAAGTCTGTTTTCATTATCTTGTTCTAGATTTTCTTGTGCAAATTTGAATTCGTCAGAGTCTGTTTTATCTTCTTTTTCCATTTTTCCAAAAATATTTGAAGTTTGTAAATTAATTTCGGGAGGTTGATAAAACTTTGAATTTGACCTTGACTTTAACCTAGTCTGTGTATTTGCGTTTCTTTTTGATCGAACCTTAGAATTTGATCTTGGTTGTTTTTTAGATTTTTGGGTATCAATGATAAATTGGGGTTGAAATGAAGGATCTTCCTCTCTATGTATCCCAGAACAAAAGTTAATGATCATTCGGTTATTGTTATCATCCATATAGATTAATTGGGAACATATTCCAAGCAAACTATTATTTCCGAAATTGTCTGTGTCATAGACTTCTTTGATCAGTTGGATTATTTCGAAAATAGATCTGTAATGACGCGTAACGAGTTGACACAACTGTTCTTTTTTTAAAAATTCTGTTTGACCTTTCGGGATAAGAAGTAAATTTTCACTTAATTCACGCACCTCCACTTTTAAATGCTTATTTAAGTTAGATTCGAGGATGAAAACAAAATTATCGCAAACAGAATTGTCCAAGAAATTTAGCTCTTCATCGTGAAAACGACGATTATTAGACATGATAAGACTTAATAATTCATTCATATAGTCAGCCTCCTTTTTGAACATCTGTAATGGTTTGATTTCTTCATTATTGTTCCCATCAAGGTTTGTTAATGATGTTGATTGTCCTTGTCCCATTTATGTTTTTTTCTATATTATACTTACATTCGAAAAAATCATTAAAGAAAAAATTATTTAAATATATAAATAAGAAGTGATTCTTATTATTAGTTATTTCAAATAATCAAGCTACTTCTGTGATTTTGAAAATGGAAAACATGAGCATTCAGAACCAAAATAAAATTCACCCGGAGGACAGAGATGAAGACATTCTTCAAGAGGTAAAGAGTCGCTATGTTCTCTTTCCTATTCTCAACCCGGACATTTGGAAAATGTATAAGATGGCATTGAGTTCATTTTGGACAGCAGAAGAAATCGATCTTTCTAAAGACCTTAACGATTGGGAAAAGTTAAGTGAAAACGAACAGTATTTCATCAAGAACGTTCTTGCTTTTTTTGCAGCGAGTGATGGCATTGTGAATGAGAATTTGTCCGTGAGATTTATGAATGAAATTCCTTTACCTGAAGCGAAGTCCTTTTATGGCTTGCAAATCGCTATGGAAAATATTCACTGTGTCGCAAAAGATACTGAGATTTTGACAGATAAAGGATATTTCAATATCGAATACCTAGCTAAGAAATGTCCGAATGTTAAAGTTTGGAATGGTCATGAGTTTTCAAGTGTTCAAGTTGTTCAAACATCTACTGCATCGCCCTTGTACCGAGTTACTCTTTCTAATGGCATGGAACTTAAATGTACTGGTCAACATAAATGGTTGATTAAGGATCACGAGGACAGAGTGTTTACAGAAAATCTTGAACCCGGTATGCAAATTCAACCTTTTGCTTATCCGGATAATAGTGACGTGAAACATCTGGATTTTGAAATTTTTTCTAATCCTGAAGATCATGGAAAAGAGTGTGCGCAATTTGATAAGGGGCAAGATGATTACGACCTGGTTAAATACAACATGCGCAATAAATATCAAATTCCCATGAATTATTCAAGAGATACTAAAATTAAATGGCTATCTGGATTTTTTTCTATCAACACCAAATTGTACTATTCTGAAACAAATTTGGATTTGGTAAATGACAAAGAATGTTTGATTACACAATCAACAGAGCATGACTTTTTCAGAATTTTCCCTATGTTTTTGTCTTGCTTGAATGTCAGAGTAGAATATAGAAAAGGTAAGGATGAAACAGGACGAGACATTTCTGAACTTGTTTTTGATAAATATAACGTAGCAAAGATGGCTTACAAAGGCATCAAGGTGAGTGATGATCTAAATGTTCAATCCGCTTTGATTGGAATATATGAAGACATTCTCAGCAAAGGAGAAACTCAACTTTATGAAGAGGAACAAGGTATTTTTGTCAAGAAGGTTGAAAGAATGGATGGTTTACATCCAACCTACTGCTTTAATGAGCCGCTGAGACATACCGGTATTTTTAACGGTATTTTGACCGGTCAGAGTGAGACATATTCTTTGTTGATTGATACTTATATAAAAGACAAATTGGAAAAGGATAGATTGTTAAATGCTGTTGAAACTATCCCTATTGTTCGTAAAAAAGCAGATTGGGCTATCAAATGGATTCTTAATGAAGATTCCCGTTTTGCTAAGCGTCTTATTGCATTTGCATGTGTAGAAGGGATATTTTTTTCTGGTTCATTTTGTGCTATATTTTGGTTAAAAGAAAGAGGAGTTATGCCAGGATTGTGTTTGAGCAACGAGTTTATTAGCCGAGATGAAGGTCTTCATACCGAGTTTGCCTGTTTGCTTTACTCTTTGATCAAGAAAAAGCTTCCTCAAGAAGAAGTTTATGAAATGATAAGGGAAGCAGTAGAAATGGAATCAGAGTTTATCAACGATTCGATTCCATGTGCTTTATTAGGTATGAATTCTACTTTGATGAATCAATACATTCGTTTCGTCGCGGATCGATTGCTTTTTCAATTAGGATATGAAAAAATATGGAATGAAAAGAATCCCTTCGATTTCATGGACCGTATTTGTTTAGAAAATAAAAGCAATTTCTTTGAACACACTCGCCTAAGTGAATACGCAAAAACTAATGTCGGTGGAAGCGCGGGTGGAAACACATTTGAATTCTCTACAAACGAGGATTTTTAATTTGCGTTCATTTGTGTTTGAAAAAAATATTTTAATAATTTTAAGGTCATTTTTTTTCTTCTTATAATGTATAATAAGTCTTTCCGTATAGAAAATGGCTACGGTTTATGACGAATTTCTGGGGTCTCGTGGAAATCTAAGTTATGTTGAGAATGCTCAGATGGATTATCCTCTTCCGGTTGATATTACTGTTTTAGGTACTACCCTCCTTCCTCGTGTGTACGGTAAGGATTTGCAAGCTTTTGAGATTGCATCTTCCGGAATTGTTACTTTGACTCTTGAAGACGTTCGTTCTTTGGACATGCAAAGAGATTCTTTACATAGCAATGTTATTCTTAGTACCCTCAGCAACGATTCATTTGAAATTAACGTTAATGACAGCTTAGTGACTATGAAAGTAGATGGTAAAAATAACGATATGTCATTTTACACACAAAGAGATACCAATCTTACAGCCGATCGCAATTACAATCTAACCGCCAATAGCAACATTTTCATGTTGGCTCAAAGCGATGTTGATATCACCGCTTCAAATGACGCATCCGTGAATGTAGAAAACAACTTACGTATGTCTTCTACTACGATGAGCAACCTGGTCGGTGGTGATTATGATACTCAAGTATTCGGTAATATCAATGTTTCATGCTCTAACGATGTCTTAGTGAGTGGTATTTCGATGTCTAACATGTTTACCGATACTATCACCATTCAAGCAGGTCAAAACTTTGTGGCTTCCGGTGATAACAGTGCAAAAATGGTCAGTTTAGGTCGTGTCGAAGTGAGCGGTGTTGAAAACAACATGAACATTATCATGGATGATCTTTCTCAAACCTTCCGCACCCACACCAATTTCCAATACTTTGCCACAGCATCCAACAAATTCGAAATTGCGACATCAAATGACTTTGTGTTGAGTGCAAAAGACAATATTCTCATGCAAAGCACCACCATGAGCAACACCATGTCAGAAGATTACAAAACCATCGTGGGTCGCGATATGAGTGTGGAAGTCGCCAGCAACATTGACATGTCTAGTATCACCATGAGCAACGTCATGTCTGAAGATTACAAAACCATCGTAGGCCGTGATATGAGCGTGGCCGTGACCCGCGATATTGATGTGTCTTCTACAAATGCGACCCACACCGTGTCTGAAGATCAAACGTTTACCGTGGGTCGCGACATGATCACGAATGTGACACGTGATATTACCATGACGTCAACGACTATGAGCAATGCCATGAGCGAAGATTATAAAACAACGGTCGGTCGTGACATGAGTGTTGCTGTTACGGGAGACTTGGATATGTCATCCCGTACATTCAGCAATCAAATCGATCTTGATTACCATACCACCGTGGGTAAAGACGTTCTAGTGAATGTGGCGAGCAACATCGAGATTACTGCTCAAGATGGTTCTTACACTTTAGATGTCCACGGCAGTGCCATGAAAATGGTCATGGACTCTGCCACGGATGGTATCCTCATTGAAACGGTGAGCAACATGGATGTGGGTGTGTCTAACGATTACACCACGACTGTGCAAAGAGATATGATTACTAACGTGACTCGTGATATTGCTATGTCTTCCACCACAATGAGCAATGTGATATCTCAAGACTACAAGACGTCTGTGGGACAAGATATGTCTGTGAGTGTGGTGCGTGACTTGGATTTCTCATCAACTACCTTTAGCAACGTCATGAGCCATGATTACAAAACACAAGTGGGCAATGATATGATCGTGGATGTGGCATCTAATATCGATTTCACCGCACAAACGGGATCATTCGACATCAGTGTGAACAATGCCGCTATGACCATGAGCATGGACAACGCGACCAATACCTTCAAATCTCATACCGATAACGATTATGTCGTGACTGCAAGCAACAACACTACTTTAGACACCAAAGTTGACTTCTTGGTGCGCTCTAAAGATGCGGCCAATGACAGGCAACACTATATGAAATTCTTGAGTGATAATCAAATCAAATTCAGTACCACGGGTACATACGATTTTGCTATTTCTGATGGTATCAACGGCACGCCTCGATCCATTTTAGGCATGGATAATTCCAATGTCTTTGTGTACGGTAACCTAAACGTGGAAGGTGTCGTGAACAGTACAAGCATTTTTGAAAATAAACTAGAGATTGAAGATAAGACTCTATACCTCGCTACCAACTCCAACTTTGTGGATTCTCTAAGTGGTCCTGAAGCAGACTATGATTATGCTCTAGATGGTGTCGCTAACGATGGTGCCGGTCTGAAAGTGCATGGTTTCCCATCTGATGCCATCGTTCCTGAAGGTCAAACCAAACACTCTGTCGAACAGCTATATGAGAAATCCATTCGTTGGAACAAACGCACTCTTGGCGTGACAGGTCTTGGAGGCACCACTCCCGAAGAAGAAGCCCGATGGGAATTCCGTGGTGGTGCGCTCTACCTCACTAACAAACGTGTGGATACTAATGGTGATTTGGTGAATACGACCTCTTTCGGATTCCGCATCAATAACCGCGATGAACTCGAATTGATTAAAGAATTCCATCCCGTTGAAGGATCTAGCTTCATACGCCGTGTTGCCAAATTCGGTTTCAACTTGTAGGTTCTTTACTAAATTTGATTAGTGCAATTATATTTTTTTTTCTATATAAATCAAAATTATCTTGATTAATAAAAAATAAAATTATAAAAAATAGTCATTATGAAACCAGGAAAAAATGATCTCCATGCCTACAATCATTCCACATTATCATCTACACGCATTAATCCGCTACCCAAGACACGGAAATATAAATATAATAATGTATTTCATTCAACGAGAATGATAAAAGATGAAGACAAAGATTGTGACAATGAAAAATTAATTTTTCGGTTTCATGAACCCAAAGCGCCTATCTATCCTCCTTCAGATAATTTATTGCTGAGTTTGAAAGATCCTTATTGTATCATTGCTGATTTTGAAGACCGACAACCAATGAAGTCAATGTAAGCATCTCTCTTGCATGAAATCTTATAAAAAATAAAATGAATAAAAAACAGTTATTTTTTATTTAAATTCTATTTTACATGAGAACTCTTTTTTTCTTGCTCGATGAACTTATCAAGAGCCTCGTTGATAATATCATGTTTATACATTTCTAATTTATGAAAGCATTTGTTGATTGTTATCAGAGAAATTTTACAAGATTCACTTACGATCTTTTTATCTAATCTATAATTCAAGATCGAAGCACAAAAACAAATGACACTGACGGCAAGGGAAGGCGGTGTATTATCACACGCAATATCTAGTTGTTCGACACGAGATATGATTTGACGACAAATATTTTGAAATTCTTGATCCAGATTCAAAGGAGAACAAAAACGCGCAATAAAATCACATGCTGAGGTGGAAACTGTGTTTATTCCCATAACCTCTTGAAATTTTTTACATCCCTTTGTCATAGCCGTCGTCTTAATATTGAATATACATGCAATCTCTTTCGCACTCCGAGGTACGTTATTTATTTTGCATGCCATATAAAGGCTAGATGCAATGAGAGCGATCCTATTGTCCCCTCTTCCTTGTTTCATATCTGAAAATTTTTTATAGAGGGTTTTGGCTTCATCCATGATGTTTTTAGTGATACCATGTGAGGTAGCGCTCACCGTCAATGTATCAAATATATAAAAAAGCTTTCTTTCTTTGTAAGGCATGCTCCCCCATAAATGATATCTTCTTAATAAACGCAAATGATGCGATTCTCGCTCGTTTGAAAATCCTATTACAGATCCTAATGAAGAATTAGGTAAAAGGTTATTGACAGGCATACCACAACGAGTTAGATCCACCCCTTTGCTATCATCATTATTGAAATTTCTCCATTCTGCAGAAGAATCAAAAAACTTGCTCACAATAGCGTTACATGATTGACAAACATAGAATCCTTTATCCATTTCGATTTCTTTAGAAGAGCAAAATGGACAACAATCTTTTTGTTCGTCTTTATTCACATTGACTTTGGCTGCCTGAA
>LFCJ01000102.1_pt1 | contig 45573 bp, 50 predicted proteins | sample 643141 | NCBI WGS metagenome assembly LFCJ01 (sample SAMN03766243, study PRJNA286221) | soda lake metagenome | biome: soda lake; feature: Kulunda steppe; material: water; isolation source: sample B1-Br-g2 brine of Lake Bitter-1 | place: Russia: Kulunda steppe | collected 2010-07
AAGGTATGCCAACATTAAAACAGTACGGCGTACTAGCAGTAGGACTGTTTACATCGATGGGTTTCTTCCTAGGAGGTATCTCAAGCTTTTCAGGAATGGTTGATACACAGCCGGCGCAGGGACCTGACGATGTAAATGTGGAGCTACCGGAGTCCAACTTCAATCCGGAAGGATTCCAGCGGTCACCCGAAGAGATGTTCTACACTGCTTTTGAACATGATGTAGTGTTTCTGAACGGGATTTACGAGACAGAAGAGGACCAACAAGCTTTAGAAGAGACTTTGGAGCCTTTACCGGAACAGTTCGAAAACCGGGTCTATGTAGGACTGGAGAACAGTTCAGACTCACAGCTCGATACAGCCTACGGAGTAACAGACTATCCAACCGTTATAGTTGTCGGAGGCAACCAAGAAGCAATGCCACAACCAATAACACAGATAACAACTGATAGAATGGTCCAGGAGATCTGTAACTCGTTCAACACGTTAGACGGTGCCGCACAGCAGTGCCTCTAAAAAATTAGTTCTTTTTTTATTTACCTTTTAACCAAAACTAGAATATAGGTTATGACGGAGAATCTTAGACTCAAGACCTGGGTTGAAAACAAACTGGACAGTGGTGTAGACCCGGAACGAGTCAGAGAAAGCTTGAACAACACCGGTAGAGATCCAGAGATAGTTGATAGAGTTCTAAAAGAAAGAAACGAGCCTGCCAAGAACCCGGAGCAGGAATCCGAACCGGAGTCGGAACCTGAATCTAAACAGGAGTCTGAAATACATACTGAGTCTTCTAAAAAACATTCTGAACATGAAAAGAAGGAAGATAAAGGAATAGATCTGACGCCAGAAAAAGAAGAAGAGAAAGAAGAAGTCCAAGAAAAGACAACCAGAGAAGAAAGCAGTAAGTCCAAGCCTGAGAAGATAGAAGAAGTAGTTCTGAAACGAGAGAAAAAACTTGAACAAAGCCTGAACAAAGCACATATGCCAGTTAAACCGGTTCTAGTACTTCTTGTAATCGGTTTAGTTGGCGGAGGCTACACAGTACTTGGAAACACTGATATAGACGAACACTTAGGAAATCCTTTGTCCACAACAGACTGGGACGAACCCCGTGAAGACTGCGATTTAGACTCCGGCTTCCTGATAACCGAGGCTGAACAGACAGAAAACAGTGTAGAAGCAGAAGTAAGAGTAACCAGCAGTCCGGAAGACGTAGTACTTGAAGTGTTCGAAGGAGAAACAAGAACAGGCTACACACTTGAAAGCTTTGAAGGAGCCGAAACACTTGAAGTAGATGCAACAGGAGACAGACTAGTTTTCCGGCCACAAGGCTGTGAAAACCGTTACGACGACCAAGACCTCTAATTTACTCTAAAAGATCTAGCCGTATAACCAGTTTTTTCAAAAGCTTGATAGCCAGGACTAGAGGCACAGCAAGCACCAAACCAATTATAATATAGGTTACGGCCACGATAAACCATGAAACAAGAGTTATAGGTAAGGCAACTAAACTAGCAGTTTTATCTGCTAAGCTATCAACACTATTTCTTACTTCCTGTCTAACATCTCCTCTAAAGTCTTCAGGAGTTAACTCTACATCTTTCTCCTGTTCAAAACTTATTTCAACTTTTGAAAACTGTTCACGATCCTCTAACTCTCCAAGCCTATAACCAAGATTGTTTAGCTCGGAGGCAATACCTGTTTTCTCAGAAGTAATCTCTGAAACAAGTCTAACCTGTTCAGAACTCATATCGGAGCCGGTAACGTTCTCCAACATCTCATCATAAGTATCTAAAGCATCTAAAAGAATTTTTACCTCGTTACTTTCGCGTTCGGCATCAACAGTCTCATAGTTTAGACGTGTCGACTCAACTTCATATTCGTCTTCAAGCCATTCTACAAAGCTTTCAAACTCGCTGCTCTCAACCTCTACAGCCATGTTATAACGGATATACCTGTCGGTTTCAGAACGTTCCTCGTTAACAACACTGCCGTTAAACAGTCCGAGCTCGCTCTTTAAAGTAGAAATTTCTTCTGAAGCGTTCTCTAACTCAATATCTACAGAGCCTGTACGGATCTCAAAACTATCTGAATCAGTTAGATCTTCTTCAAACATTTCTGCAGCCTGTCTATCTTCTGCGCCGAACTCTGCGCCGTAATCACCTAGCTGCTGACTTGAGATAAAAAGCCCGGCTAAAACTAATACGGCTACTAAACCGAAGCCTGTTAGTAAAGGTTTTTCAGTTAAGACTGCCGGAACGTTGTCTCTAAAGCTCACAGAAAAACATACTTCAACCAGTATATAAACCGTTTGGCTTTTTGTTCGTTAGATATCGAATGCTTTAGCGAACTCGTCACCGCCCTGAACGTTTGAGGAGTACTTTTCCAAGTTCTCTGCTGCACTATAGTCTTCATGGAACGAAGCCGATACAGCACCTTCCTCGCCGATAAGTGTTACAGAGGCCTGGAAGTCTTTCGCTAGCTTACGTGAAACCTGTATCAGTAAACCAATGTTCTGGGTAGGAACCTCTTCTTCGACTATACGGTCTTCTATCTGTCCACGTACATGTTTTTCTATATCGTTTTCAAGTCCTTCCAACTGTTTCTCACGTTTCTTACGTGTTTCGAAGATACTTTCGGCTTTCTCAACAACAGTTTCGCCTTCAACCCGCGCCACATCGATATCCTCGCCGAGATAATCAGACAGCTTTCTAATCTTATGATGTAAAACGTCTAAGTCTTCTAGGAACTTGTCTAAAGTATTCTCTAAATGATCAGGTTCGACTGAGAAAATAGCTGTAAGCTTTCTCTCAGCTATTCTATGGTTGTCCGGACTCTCCGCATTTAACCGGTCTGAAACCGTTTCTACACGTTCACGTATACTTTCAACGTACTCGTATGCTGGTTCTCCGGCTTTATACTCTAGACGGATTACTCCGTCCTGAACCTTTGTTGAACCGGTTACTACAAACTCTTCAACCTCTTCGGTTGACTGGACATGTGTTCCTCCACACGCCTCGATATCAAAGTCCTCTATACTAACAATTCTAATACTGTTTCCGGGTGGTGCGCCTCCCTGGTAGATCCTGAAGCCGTGTTTTTCCTGTGCTTCACTTTTCGAAACTACTTCTTTAGAGACTTCAAGGTTCTCAAGTATCTTCTTCCTAACCTTTTCCTCGATATCGTCAAGCTCGTCCCGTGTAATATTATCGTAATGTGTAACGTCTAGGCGGGCTTTCTCAGGCTCTTTGTTCGATCCGGCCTGCCAGATATGGTTTCCGAACTTCTGTTTTACAGCTCCGTTAACTAGGTGGGTTGCGGTATGGTGCTGCATTAAACGGTAACGTCTAACACCGTCCAGCTCTATACTGACCTTCTCTCCTTCACTCAAGGAGTGTTCGGGTACGTGGTGTAGGACTATGTTGTCCTGTTTCTGGGTCTCTACGACTTCGAAGCCGTCGATGAAACCGGTGTCGTAGCTTTGGCCTCCGCCTTCCGGATAAAACACGGTTCTATCCAAGGCAATCCAGTCGTCTAAAACCTTTACCACTGTAGCACTGGTTTCGAAAAGATCTTCGTCCTTGTAGTAAAGTAGTTCTGTCTCCGGAACATCTTCCAGCTCAAACTTTTCCTCTACTTGTTGAACTGTTTCATCTTCTTCTGCGACCTGCGCATAGAAGTCCTCAGGAACAGTGAAGCCGTGTTCTTCCATCATTTCAGGGCTTACACCGTGGCTTTCATACAGTTCAACCATTTGATTCAGTGAAGGCTGGCTATCAAGTTTTTCTAGTTTGTTTAAAGCGTTTTGACGTGCTTTCTCATACTTTTCAGCCTCTACATTCAGTATTTTTTTAACTTCCGGCAGTTTCTGTTTCAGTTCTGGGAACATAGGCTCTAACTCTTCTGCATGCCACTCTGCAACATCTTCTAAGTCTAAGTCCCAGTTGTAACGTTCTAAAAAGTCTTTACTCCTCCGGTAAACCAGTCTAAGGTTGTGGCCTCCACCCGTGTTTGAAGGGATTTTGCCGTCGGCTAAAGCAAACAACAGTGCTCTTGTATGTTCAGCAACACTGTAAAGTGCTGCAGCCGGTTTAATCTCATCTTTCAACTCGTCAACATCGACACCGATTTCTTCAGCGATTTCACGCCATTTCTCATCAATATCATCAACCTCATCAACGTTTAATTCGCTTGAGTAAGGTAGAAACTTCTCCCAGACTTCCTGGTCAACATCTACACCGATCTCCTTCTTCATGTTCTCAAGGACGTAAGGCATCACACATTCATAGCTTGTCTCGGTTCCCTGGCTGATCCAAGCCACTCTTTCCTGACCCATACCCATATCCAAGACTTTCAGGTCAAGCTCTTCATAGCCTTCCGGTGTCTGCTCGTAAAACATGTATACCTGGTTCCATAACTCAAGTCCGTCAACGAAAAACTCCATACATGCTCCAAGGTTTCCGCCTCCACCCCATGAATCCTCGTGGAGAATAAGCTTCTCCTTAGGAATACCTAGAACGTCTACAGCGAACTCGAACATATCTCTGAAGTAACGGTCCTGGTCGTACTCGTCTCCTTCACGGAAACAGGTCTGACCCACGTGATTGTGTAGTACGTAATGTCTCCCGGTTATACCGGTATTATCAACATCGTTAAAACGCAAAGACGGTTGTGGAACAATAAGCTCTGGTGCTGGAGGCTCTTCCTCGCCTGAAACAACGTAAGGCTGGAAGTTGTAGATTGAACCTCCTACAAACTCTACATCATCCCTCCAACGAGCCACAACAGGATAACGGTCAATAGCTTCGTAGCCCCGAGAAGTCATATGATCTCTAAACGTCTCCCAGGCCTCAATATAGGAGAACTCTTCCTCAGTTGGAGAGTTATTAATGAAGGTGTAGCCGTCACCACACTCCGGTTCACCACAGACAGTTCTCTCGTTAAAGCTCCAGTAGTACATCCCACAGTTCTCACACTGTCCACGGGAGAAACCTTTCTCTCTAAGTACGTCTGTAGCAAAAAACTTTTCCGGTTTGCTTGAGGCTTCTTCCTTAATCTGTTTTTTCAGTTCTCCCAAGGAGCTCATACAAAAACTTGTTTTTCGGAGAATTTTTTTATCACATACGCTTTAATCCGGTTTATAATTATAGGACTCTTAGAATCAAAGTAAAAAGGTAAGAGAAAAAGTATTTTTTTACTGGTCTTTCAGTTTCTCGCTTGCATCCTTCACCTTGTCTGCTATATCAAGATCAAGTCCTTCTTCAGGCTCTTCGAAGTCCTGACTGTCGATAGGTGTGATACCTCCGACCTCGGATAAAACGGTTGTCAAGTCTTTTTCAGTGTCTACAATATATTTTGAGCCGTTACGCAGCGAGTTCTGAACTGTTTCCAGTTTCTTGTGTTCTTGTGCTTCACCTTTGAAGTGTTGACGTAAAGCAGTGTTAACCAGTTGTATTTCGTTTGCTTCTGCTGTAGCTCTTAACTCTATAGCTTTTGCATCTCCTTCAGCCTCTAAGACTGCGGCTTTCTTCATTCCTTCTGCTTCTTCAATCGCCGCCTTCTTGTTTCCACGGGCTTCGATCTCTGTAGCTTTAGCATCGTCTTGTGCCGCATCTTTACGGTTCTCTGCCTTAAGTATTTCGTTCATTGATTCCTGTACATCGCTTGGAGGAGTAATCTCTTTCATCTCTACACGTACAACATCGATTCCCCAGGCATCAGTATCTTCCTCAAGCTCGTTGTGAAGAGTCTTGTTAATCTTCTGTCTCTCACTGTTTACCTCTTCGAACTGTTTTGTACCGATAACGTTTCTTGCCGTGGTCTGAGCTAGACGTGTAATCTGTTTTTCGTAGTCGTCAACGTTGTAAAAACTTTTTTTGACGTCTTCTTCATTAGGTCTTACCTGGTAATAAACATCCAGGTCGACGTTGGCGTTCAGGTTTTCTCTTGTTATCATGTCGCTTGGCTGAACGTTCTTCATCTGTTCTGTAACGTTTCTTTTGTACATTCTGTCCATCCACGGCACTAGGAAATGTATACCTGGTTCACAGTACTTATGGTACTCTCCGAACCGTTCAACTACTGCTCTCTGGTCAGGTCTAACGATTTTGAATGTTGAAAACATTATTACTGCGGCGGCTAAAGTACCGACGACAAGAAGGATAGTAAGCTCCATAGAACAGTGTTTACATTTTCAGTAATTTAACTCTTTGACCTTCTTAAAAATAAAAAGAAAAATAGGGTTTGAAAAATAACTTTTTTCGTTTTAAAGCCTCTGATTGAACTCTACAAGCGTAGTGTAGAGAACGACTGTTGTTGCAGCGCTTAAGACCGCGATCAGCGGTGAAACAACTACTGATGCTTCTGGTGTAACTGCTGCTACAGCTGAAACCGGTAGTACAAGCAAGTAAAGAAGTACTACAGGTACAAGCGAGATAAACATTCTAAGCTTCTCTCCACTTGATCTTTGAACGCTATTGTCTAAAGCTTCAAACAGTCTTGAATCGTTTACAGCAATCTCTGGCAGAGCTGTAATCAATGCCAGTACTGCGTAGGCAACAAATACTAGAGAACCAATCCCTAGTAACGCACCTAGTAAACCGACTACTACTGTTAAAGCAGTAGATCCTAGTGTAACTCCTACTCCTGCACCGCCTACAGTTAGTAAGGCGATAAGTGAAGCAGGTATAAGTGCAACTACAACAAATACTGTAGTCACAATGTTAGCTCCAACAAGTCTTAGGAAAGGCCAGATAATATTGTCTGTAAACTGTTGTTTCTCGAGTTCTCCTGTATCTAAAGCACGGAATGAACCTATCATCAACAGTATTCCTGCGACTGCTGCTGCAAGTGATACTACTGCTCCTATAGCGGCTGCTGGTCCTCCAACTTCGAAGGAGTAACTTGATCCTATATTAAGTAGCTGGAGTACGAAGAATGCTGCTATAAGCTTCAGTCCTATATCAGAGGTGACCTTATCGAAAACTGATCGGACAAGGTCTCCTGCGTCTAAAGCCATAAAACACTCTTTGTAACGAGTACTTAAAAATAGTTTAGGGGGTCGACAGCTGAAAACAGGTTTTATCGGCTGATTTAACTTGATAAAACTGTTTTGATGGGTTAGTATGTTTTCAATGCGCTTGTAAGGGTTATAGAGAAGTGTTTAATTAGGTATTAGTTCTTTGAAGCATGTTATATCTGGAGAAAATGTGGAAGTCGGATAATAAAAAGAGAAAAGATATGTAAGAGTAGGAAGTTTTTAGAATAAATCGCCTAATCCTTCTGCTGCTTCGTCTTCGTCAGCGTCGTCTTCTTCGTCTTCTTCATCTTCTTCTTCATCTTCAGCTTCTTCGCTTCCTGAGTCTGCTGCTGGTGCTGCTGCGCCGCCTGTTGCGACTGCTGTTTCCATTGCTTCTTCGATGTCTACGTCTTCTAGTGCTGCGACGAGTGCTTTGATTTCTGAGTCTTCGACGTCTAGATTTGCTGCGTCGACGATGCTTTGTAGGTTTTCTTCGTTAACTTCTTTTCCTGCTTCGTGTAGTGTTAGTGCTGCGTATACTAGTTCCATGTTGGTTTAACCTCAATGTATGTGAGTTTCTGTACAAACCTTAAATAAAGTAGTTACATAACTGAGTACAAATCAGTCTAGTTGGTCCAGAACCTCTACAACAACATACATGCCCCAGACAGTAAGAACAGTATACAAACCGTTCTCAACCAGAAATCTTGTCAGAGGATCGGCAACAAGTAAAACAACAAAACTGATGAAGAAGCCTGTTAGAACCAGTAGTCCCAGAAATCTTAGAGCTACAGGCTTCAACTCTTCCCGGTTCCTTCTAACCTTAGGCACAATCCAGTCCTTGTTTCTAGACGTGTTATCCTTCAGCCTATGAAACTGGTGAGTACCCGCTAAAACAGGGAGAACTACGAGTAAGTAGGCCAGAAGATCTGAAACATCAAAATACAAAGTAACAAAAAGATAGATCAAGACTGCTGAACCGAAAGCAAGAGAGCTGTAAAAAGTTTTCTTAGGTCCTTCATAACTTAGAGCGTCCAAAAATGTTGTATCTGATCTGTACTGTCTTACGATAGCTCCGCATGTAGCTAAGATAAGCGTACCGCCTGTTAAGAACAGTAGTCCTGCCAAGACGTTGTCTCCAACTACAAGGCTTTCCGGTCCGCCTCCAACCAAGTTGTACCAGCCGAGATCGTAGAGCAGCCAGCCAACAAATGTTAAGGCTATAGCGGCTATACTGGCGGCCTTAAATCTTTCAGTACCTTTCTTGATAACGGTTTTTGTATCTAGACTCATAGAACTTTCTAGATATCTGTATTTTATTAGATGTTATGGTTAAAAACCAAGAGCTCATAAAACATAAATGAGTACAAATGAGTCTAGGGTTCTCGGAACTACCGGAAGAAACCAGAGTAAAACTCTCAGAAAAAGGAGAAAAAGAGCTCTGGCACCGCATAAACGAGTTCGGAGGAATCAAAAACTTCTCAGAAGCCTTCCAATACCCTAGCTCCAAACTATACAACTGGAAAAACAAAAACTCGTACATACCAATAGAAATAATACGAAAAGTCTTCGGAACCGAAGCCGCAGACGAAGTAAAAGCCTACAAAGGAAAAGGAAGAAGCAAACCCGTAAAAAACCCTGTAATACCATTGCCAGAAAACCAGGAACTTCTAACAAGAATAAACAGCTCAGTAAACCTTTCCCACGGAACACCGATCTACCAAGTAAACGACCGAGGCCTCATACAAAGATTTGAACAGCTCCTAAACTTCTATGGAGACGTACCGTACAAAATCTACAACAGAGACTCTGTATACGAACTAAGATACCCTAAATACCTTCATCAGATACTCCAAAAAATGAGCTACCAAGAAGACTTCGAAACACTGGTAGATGAGACTGCAGTAATAGAAAACGGTAGGATAAAACTGGAAAACCGTGAAATAAAAATCGAAGAGTTTGAAGGAAAACTTTACTCCCGTAAAAAAGCTTTGAAACTAGCATTAGAGAAAGAAGACGAGACCAAAGTAAGACAGTTAATCATGGAAGAGGCTGAAAAAGTACGTCAGACCTTCAACCAGTAAAAAAACAGTTAACTGAACTCTTCAGAAACCGTATAGCTCTGATCTTCACCGTACTCAGTATAATAAGTCTCTGAAAATAACTCTAGATAACCATCTGAAGCATCCTCATCTTCAATCTCAGCCACAATATGATAACTATGTTTCACAGGTTCTCTGGTCTCCTGATCAATCCACAAATAACTTTCCAGCTTCTCAATACTGTCATCCTCACTAAGATCCTCGGTCTCATCATTTTCAGTATCAGCTAAACTTCCAGAGCCATAAGACTCCAAAACATCTCCAAAACTCTTTCCTAAAGCTTCTACACCAGGATCCGTAGATAAGACGTATGTATCAGTGCTTCTTACTGTTTCTTGTCCTTCAAGCTCTACAGAATCAGGGTCAGCTAAATCCTCAAGACTTCCTACACTAAGATTCAAGGGATAGCTCTCCGAAAAACCTTCCTCTTTAGATGTCAAGTTGTTCTGTTCGCCTTCCAGCGTTTTCAAAACCTGTGTCTGGTTATGTGTAACATAGTTAATGGTTTCGTAGTCTGAACTTGTAGACATACCTAATACTCCGATATCAAAGGCTCCGCTGTTTTTCAGGTAGGAAACCTCTTCAGAATAATCAAGGTAGCCTTTCGAATCTATACTTATGGAAAGACCCATCAGAAACGTATCAAAAGCCATCTTGTTTGTGCTTTCAAGCTGATAGGTCTCTATACTCTCAGCTGTCTGGAAAGAAGACTCAAGTATCTCGCCCGCAGTCTCATCAGTATCAATATCTTCAACGTTTAACTCTATGTTTTCATCAAAACCGTCGGCTCCGGAACCGGTTATACAGCCTGATGCTAAAACTATAAGCACTAAAAGACCTGTAAGACCTAAATTATTCATAAAAAACTCGTTTAATCTGGAACCTCTTAAAATTGGTAGTTCACGTAAGTCTAGAAACGAACAAATTTTTTCAGTAAAAATAATAAGAAATAAGTAGAAAAAGAGAAGAGAAAGTTACTCTTCGTCTTCTTCTGACTCTTCAGAACTATCTTCCTGTTCCTCAGAATCATCGTCTTCTTCTACAGCTTCAAGATCAAGCTGTGAGTCTACACCGCGAGCGTTGGATGCTGCATAACCAATCGATTCCTCGATTGTTTCCTTGTTTGGAAGTCCTTCGGAAACTGAAACGTTTTTCGCTTTCCGTGCTGCTTCTCCAACAATTGCCGGTGCTGTTGTAGCGTTGACAACTCCTGCATTGACTGCAAGGTTGAATGCTCCGCTTGCTGCTGCTTCAACATCTGCTCTGTACTCATCAGTATCGATGTCAAGCTGTCCAGCTGTAAAGATCTCTCCTTCGCTGTAAGCAATCTTCAAGTCTAAACCAATCTCTAAAGGCTCAATACCCATCTGGTTCAGGATCTCTACATCGTCAGCGTCGATAGTTTCGCCTTCTTCAATGATTACTCCTGGGTTCTGGACATGGATAGTTCCATCGTCTACCTGTACTTGGAGTCCTGCGCCCTGCAGCTTTCCAAGCATAGGTCCTGGACCGATACCTGTATCTCCGTCAGGTATCTCGATATCGTTAGGAGCTACTTCTCCTCCTTGTGCGGCGGCTGAAGTCTTGTTTCTCTGAATCAGAGAGTAGAGCTGGAAAGGATCTTTCTCTGAGAAGATGAAGGCTGGCTGTACAGCTTCATTAGGATCAAGAGTTGTGATATCCTGTTTCTCAGCGTTCTCTAATGCGATCTGCATTAGATTCTTTCTTTCCATTCTAACGTTTGCAAAGTCTTTCATCTCTTTCTTGATCTCCTGCAGCTGTTTTGCAGGTAGGCTTTGCATGTCAAGGATTCCTATTACAGGGTTTTCCTCGATCTGGTTCTGAAGCTCTTCAACGATCTGTTCTTTGTCTGCTCGTGTAAGCTTCTTTGGTACTGGCTGAACCATTAGTTATCCACCTCTACTGGTTTACCCATAGTTGTCTTTACTAGGACAGATTTGATGTTGTTCTGTCCGTTAGGTAGCTCTCTTTCAACGAATTCGTAGACTGCTGAAGCGTTTCTGCTTACGTTGTCTACGTCTTGTTCTTCGTTACCTACTTTTAGCTGTAGGAGTGGAGCTTCTTTGAGTCTGAGTGTTACTGTGTTTCTCAGGGACTCGATGTCTTCTGTTGGGTCTTCTCCTGGAGGGACTGGATCCGGCATCATGTTTCTTGGTCCGAATACCTGTCCTAGGTGTTGACCGATCTTAGGCATCAGAGGTGCTTCTGCTAGAAGGAATGAGAACTCTTCTGCTAGGTCTTTAGCTAGTGAAGGATCTTCATACATCTCTTCTAGTTCATCTTCGCTTACTTCTCTGTCTGCGTTGTCAACTTGGCTTGCTAGTGTGTCTCCGATTACCGCGATCTTTACTTCTTCGTCTGCTTGGTAAGGAAGCTTCAGATCTTCGTTGATACGGTTGTCTGGATCGGAAAGATCTAGATCTTTGAAGTTGACGATTAGATCGATGCTTTCTGTAAAGTTTCTGTCTTCGCCGTCGTCGATAGCTTGTTCTACTGCTTGTTCAAAGTTCATTTTCTGTTTTCACCTCTAGATTCCTTCTTCCGCTTGTAGGCGGTCGTCGAATTTTCCTTCGTCGATTTGTTGTTGTACTTCGTAGGCATCTTCTCCTTCGATAGTTATACCCATGCTCTGAGCTGTACCCATCACTTCTTTTACTGCTCCTCTTAGATCCATTGCAAGAAGATCTGATTCTTTCATCCTTGCAACTTTACAGACCTGTTCGAAGCTCATGTCCGCAACTTTGTTCTTGTTAGGTTCGCCGGAACCGCTTGCGATTCCTAGCTCGTCCTTGATCAGTGCGGCCATTGGAGGTTTACCGACTTCTACGGTAAAGTCTCCGGTTTCTTCATCGACTTCTACGTCGACAGGTACTTCCATGCCTTCAAAGTCCTTGGTTTTCTCGTTTATTGCTGACACGACCTCTCCTACGTCGGCGGGCAAAGGCCCTAGTTCCGGTCCGAGAGGAGGTCCTGCGGAGGCTGAGCCTCCTTCTACCAGCGTGTTTATGGTAGTCTTGTCTCCCATTGTTGTTTTGTCACCTTTTGTAGTATTGAATTAGTTTTATTGTTGTGCTTTTCTTCTTACCGTGTCCACATCGACTGTTGTCGGAATTGGTACCGCTGCGTCCAGGAGTTCGATTGTTACTTCTCTGTTTGTATCGTCAATCCTGTTGATCTTTGCTTCTTCTCCTTTGAACGGTCCGCCGACTACTTCTACTTTGTCTCCGACTTCAAGCTTGATCTCTTCCTCTTCTTCGCTTAGGTATTTCTCGATCTGTTCAACATCTACTTCGTCGTTGATTATTCCTCTGAGATGTCGTACTTCGCTTGAAAGTTCTTCGATAGCTTTTTCGCTTCCTTCAATGAAGATATATCCTTTCAGGTCTTCTGGATGGAAAACCGCGTTTATATCCAAGTTCTTAGACTTGATCTTAGTGTTAAGTTCTTTGATTGCGGTCTTTTCTCTTCCACGTGTGGTTCTGGCGGTAAGTATCATCTTGTTTTATCCTAGTAGTAGTTGTGGTAATAGATTTGATGCTAGGTAGAAGACGAATCCTATGAAACCGATTAAGATTATTCCTGCTCCTGTAACTTTTGCAGCCATTGAGAACTCTTCTCTATCCGGCTTGGTAGAGATTTGGAGCACTCTCTTGTACTCGTTGATTTTAGATTTCAACTCGTTCTTCCATTTTTTTGGTTCAAACTTCATGAGTCTTCTACACCTGTAAAGACCCCGATATCGTTAGTTAGAGAACTAGAAACTACTGTACTAGTTCCCTCCCATCAGAGATGGTTCGAACGGGGTTATACTAATTTAGAAAAGCGATACGAATTTTTATAAGAGGTTCTACTTTTGAAGACTTTTAGCGTAGAATACTAGTTCTCTTTGTTATACTACTTCGCTTCCTGCATAGGAAGTATCCGAAATCTTGTTTGAAAGTATGTTCTGAAGCTCTTTAGGCTGTTCAACAAATCTTATTTTGAAGCTTTCCTGTTTAGATCCTGCTGTGTTCAAAATTATATTGCCTGTATCGAAAGGTCTCATAGATAGAGGCTGCTCCAGCTCTATATCGGTTATCTCATCAAACCTAATCATATTCTTAGAATGGTGTATGAACTGGTGCGAGATCTCTATACCGTCAGGACTTATGATGTAGCTAGTTTTGTCCAGATGTTTGTAGAGAAGTACGAGCCACATTAAGGATCCTCCTACAAACAGTAGACCGAAACCAAACAGGAACATTACTCCGCTAGGAACGCCCAGCATTTCGTAAAACCCTTGGTTTATCATTAACCAAGTAAGAGCAAATACTGCTATACCATAAGGAATCAAAGCTATCTTCACTTTATCAAACGGAGGTCCATCACCTCTACGCCGTCTCATCTCTCTTTTCTTACTGTTTCTTCCAGATTGGAGATAATACATTATACCTGACAGTTTGTGAGGCTTCAGTGTTTTTACTTCTCTTTCCATATAATGTCCCTAAGCTCGTTGTAATTTTCTTCAGGCTGTTTAATATATCTTATTTTAATTTTGTGGGTATTTGTTCCGGCCGTATTAATGTTTACATTACCTGTACCGAATGTTCTCTGGTTCAAAGGCTTGTCATAACTTATATCGGTTACACGGTCGTAGGCCACGTTTTTCTGAGTAATACTTAACCAGCCTTCATAGAACTCTATCTCTTTCTCATAAAACCGGTACTCAGTATTTTTCAGTATGAAGTAGCTCCGTGCCTCCAAAGCTGTGAATCCGGTTACAGCTATAATAAATGCGTAGAAAACCACATTTGTGACTAGGTTCTCATTTAGAAGTACAGAACCTGCTATAACTCCGATTACAACTGCGAAAAGCATGTTTTTTCCGGATTCGTTGATGAAACCGGACTTGAGGTCAGGTTTAACAGTTTTCACATGGTTCCTACTGGCCATAAGTCTGTACTTACATACTGCTAGTTAGTAAATAATATTCAGGTTTTAGAATATTTCAACATCAGCAAACAGTTGCTGTGTCTTTTCAGTACCTAAAATCAGGTAGATAAGCCAGCCAAGAGGTATAAACCAGATTATTACGAGGTAGATTATACGTTGTTCGGATGTTAGATCTGCTCTTACAAGCACTCGGTAGGTAGCGTACAGCTTTCCGACGATCTCGATAAATCCGTACAGAAGTGCTAGGACGAACATGGTTGAGACAAATCCTACCCCGAGAACAGAGGCAACAACATCGATCATATTTCTCTAATTACTAGTCTAATGTTAAGTCAGTTTTGGGAACTTCGTCATAAAGTATGTTCAGCAGTTTTTCTGTATCGTCCCGGTATCTTCTGAGATGGAGTTCGGAGCTGTTTTCATACGCCTTTATTTCGGCACCAGGCACTTCGTGATTAAAGGTTACCTGGTCTTCATAGACGTCAGGAGGGCTACATCCCTCGGGGGTGGCTACAGCATCTGCACTATAGGCGTGCTGGAACTCTATATCTTCATCTAGAACAGTTGCAAGTCTTTCTACGTCCTCAATACTTAGATTATTTCCGGCACAGTACTTTACCTCTCTGTTTGAGCTTATATAGGTTCCATCATTAAGTTTTATGCTGTCAACAATCCGTTCTGGCTCTAAGTCTTCCAAAATATTTTTAGACAAGTACTCTAACTCAAACTTTGTGAATTTTTGGTCGTCGAGAGGTCCGAGATTATAGGACTCTTCTGCCTTACGGTTGTATCTCTCTAGAAGCTGGTAGGCGCCTATGCTAAGAGGTTCTTCTTCTCCAAGCAAGCTGTTCTGTCCTTTCTTGTCAGCTATCTCCTCTATATTCTCGATTTTGTAGTCGGGGTCTGAGAAGAAAAATACTTTAGACTTTTCGAGGGAGCTGAAAGCTATTTCAAAATGTTTCTTAACACGTTCAGAGATGTACTCGTCGATCTCTTCTTCTAGTTCTGAAGGGTAGTCGTCCTCTAAGAAAAAACGGTGGAGATCAAGAGAGGAGTACATAAGAAAGGATTTACTCCTTCTCTAGATAAATTCTACTCCTAGCTCTTTCTCGATCTCTTCTTCGTATTCGTCGCTGTGAGTCTTTTCCGGTCCGTAGATCTGTGGGCTTTCTACTCCTGTTACGATTATCATTGACTGGAGTGTGTTACCCATGTCTTCTCGGACTTGTGCTCCCCAGATAACTTTTGCGTTCTGGTCTAGTTTGCCGGATACTGTGTTTACGACTTCTTGTGCTTCGTTGAGGCTTAGTGAGGTTCCTCCTGTTACGTTTACGAGTGCTCCTCTTCCGCCGTCGATATCTACATCGAGTAGTGGGTTGCTTAATGCTTTCTGTACTGCTTCTGTTGCTCTGGAGTCTGTGTCGCTTTGACCCATTCCGATCATTGCGATTCCTCCTTCGCCCATGACTGCTCTGATGTCTGCAAAGTCTAGGTTGACTAGTCCTGGTTTTGTAACTAGTTCTGTTACGCCTTTAACTGCGTTTACAAGTATTTCGTCTGCGATCTTGAAGGCTGTGTTTAGAGAAACGTCTGGAACGATTTCTAGTAGTTTATCGTTTGGAATAACGATTAGTGTGTCTACCACATCTTCCATTCTTTCGAGTCCGTACTCCGCGTTTTCTGCTCTTGCTTGCCCTTCCATTTCAAATGGAAGTGTTACAATTCCTACTGTGAGCGCACCTTGTTTTTTGGCTTGTTGAGCGATTACAGGTGCAGATCCTGTACCTGTTCCTCCTCCAAGTCCACAGGTGATGAATACCATGTCTGCGCCGTCAACTGACTCTTTTACTTTTTGCTGAGACTCTTTTGCAGATTCTTCTCCTACTTTAGGATCCGCTCCTGCTCCAAGCCCTCCTGTAAGCTCTTTTCCAATTAAAACTTTTTTGTCTGCATTAGCATAGAGAAGATCTTGAGCATCAGTGTTCATTGCGATTGTCTCGCAACCTTCTATACCTACTTCGACAAGTCTGGAGATAGTATTGTTTCCAGCTCCTCCTGAACCGATTACTTTGATGTCGGCTTTTCTTTTTTGGATTAACTGTTCCAGTTCTTCGTCTATATCGTGGTTTTTCTGCTTAGATTGCGGTACGCTTCCTGTATCGTTCTGACGTGCTTGTTTAATTTTATCTTCCATGGACGAGAACCCTTAGTGTTGTTATGTATAAGAGGTTATCACCAATCTATATAAATTTGGTCTTTCTCTCTCGGGTAAAAATAAGTGTTTGACAGGTGTAAGCCGGTTTAATGGCTTTAATCCTGCTCTACAAACTCAACTTCGAGATCAGTGTAGTCCTCGATCTCTTGTTTAACCTTTTCCCTAAGCTCTTCAGGTAGTTCGTGAACATGGTCTCCGTGGCTGTGGCTCTTAGGAATCTTCACAGTACCGTCTTCGAACTCTGCGTCTCCGCCATGTCCTACACGGTAGCTGTAGATATGTTCTGCGATCTCTTCGTCGTCTTCAACCTTTTCAACAACTTCTACATCGTACTCAAGTGTTTTACCTGCTAGAGGATGGTTGAAGTCTATTCTGACTCTGCCGCTTCCTACAGAGATTACTTTTCCTCTCTGGTTTCCAATCATTAGTTCTTCTCCAGGCCTTACGTTTACGCCTTGTTTTTTGAACTCTTTCTCAGGATAAGTTTCAACTTTGTCGCTGTCACGGTCACCGTAACCTTTCTCCGGTTCGACTTCGATAGTTTTTTCGTCTCCGACATCCATGTCTTCAAGCGCTTCTTCAAATCCTTCTATTACGTAGTCCTCTCCTATCAGGACAGGGATTGGATCGTAGTTTGCGTCTTCTCTTTTGATACCTTTATCTTCAGCAATATCTTCGTATGTAAGATCAAAGATTTCGCCGTCTGTTCTTCCAATATAATCTACAAGTACTAGATCTCCTTTTTCCATTGTCACAGAAACTCAAACATCAACGAATAGTTAAAAGCGCTGTGTTTTCTCTTACAGTGATTGTTAAAAATATTAGTAGACTAAACCCGTGTTTATGGACTGGGTTGAACAGCTTCCAGACAGGATTCAGGTATCGCTTAACTCCTTACTAGAACAAGTAGACAACCATGAGGACGCCTATATGGATGCGCAGAACGTTTCAGTAGGACAGATCTGGGTTGCAATGGCGTTGATGAATGAAAGAGTTCAGAAACTAGAGGAACTGGTTTCAGCTCAGAGAAAAGCACTTAACGAGGAAAACGTTGAAGTCGATAAACATTTAGATCAGAGACTTAAGGAAAGCTTGAAACGTTACTAAGCCTCTTCAAAAAGCTTTACTCCTTTCTCTCTTAGAAACTCTTCATCAGTCTCATCGAAATACTTCTCAAAGACGAATACTTTTCCGCCATAGTTATCTTCGATGTAGTCATGGATCTGTTCTGCATCAGCTCTAACGTTTTCATCATCGGCTAGACGGTAACGCTCATTTTCTTTATCTAGATAACCTATTTCGCTAAGTATTTCAAGCTCTTCAGATAGATCTAATGCGGTGTAACGTTCAATTTCTTCAGAATTATAGTCAGGCCTCTTTAAATCGTGTGAAACTGCCTCTCCGTAACTTTTGAGCGCAGCATAAGCTCTTTCAATACGTGCTAAAGGAGGTTTTTCATCCCAGTCGTTTTCAGAAGGATAGTTGACAAAAACACCTGTGAAATTATGGTCGATATCTTGTATGGTATCGTATCTTTCCATTGCTTTTTCTGCAATACTTTCAATCTCTCTAACACCTTTTTCACTAGGTGTTATAGATAATTTTTCTCCAACTGAATCTATATCAAGTATATCGCGGTCTCTAAGGTATAGAAGCTCGTTTCTGAAATCTGCGCTCAGTTTATCTTCTAAAACTTCTCTACTGGTGCCGTTATCTATACCGTACTCAAGCCTTTCTTTACCGATAAAAGCCATTACTTTGTAGGCTTTTACGGGACAGACTTGGTTTTCGTAAGTAATTTTTTGATCACCCTCTGTAGATTCTTTGACCGGGATAGGTTTCTGATGCGGGTTCGAGAAACTTGTCTATCTCTGAAAACTCTATTCCGCGTTCTTCTAGGTTTTTTCTGTCTTCTTCAGAGTAGTTTCTACCGAAGTCGCTGATATTGTCCTCTGAAGTTGAGACGTAGTAGCTGCCGATTTCTCTGAGCTGGTCCTGTTTCTCGGGGTGCGGACGGTAAACTATCTTGTTCTCTTCGAAGTTGCTTTCCAGCCAGCCGGTATCTACTAAGGCGTTTAATTCTTGTTCGACAGCTCTTGAGACGCCAAACTCGTCATCATATGTTTTGCTTTTGTCTATAAACTCTGAAACTTTTTCAGGCGTCGTACGTGTTTTTCCGTCTTCTAATCTCGATCCTATTACTGTTAGGGTTTCTATGAGCTCCGACTCTGTAATATATCTTCCAACATCATGTGTTATAGGATTGACCGTAGAAGGACCATCAATCCAGTCGGGCTCCTCCAAAGGATACTCGGGAGTCTCGGACAGACAGTAAGCAAGATTTTTCGGCTTACTCATATTATTGTTCTTTACAGCTACACCGATCTTGTCGTCTTCGTCTCTACGTCTCAGATTGATGATTGTGGTGGCGCCTCTATCTCTTAAATAAAGCAGCTCATTACCCAAATTGATATCGGTATCCTCTATTTTACCATCATTCTTCAAAGCAGCGCCTACACTGTCCTCTAAACTTTCTTTAGATGTTAAAAAACGGTTTTCAGATTCTTTAACGAGCTCAAACTCTTTTGCGCCTAAAGCGGCTAAAGTATATTTAAGATATTCTGGTCTTATCTCGTTTTCGATCATTTAATGCATCACGATTGCAGGCTTTCCGGGCTCGGCTCTTGAGGCCTTATCTTCATTTGAGGTGTCTTCTTTTTCTATATCTATCGATACGTTGAATCTTTCAGACCATCTTCTTCTGTTCAGCTCTAGTGCTTCAGATTCTAGTTCAGAACCTAAAAACTGGTCTTTGAACTTTCCAGGGTTCTCAACGGCTCTTACAACCATTTTATTCACTTCTTGAGCTTTCGGTTTAAGATCATCGTCTAGAACTCGGCCCATCAGCTCTCCAACGTCGTTTGTTCCAAGATTACTGATTATCTTATTGAAAGCTTTGTACTTCCATTCTGCAGACTGTATAACCTTAACAGTTTCTGCATCACCTTCGATCATTTCTTCAATATCTTGGATATCGCTAGAAACTTTCTGGAAATAGCTGTCTATCTTTTCAGCCTCTTCATCAAGAAGTTTCTCGTCGGTTTCAGGCCAGTCGGACTCTAATACAAAGTTCTCGTTTCCGAGTCTGTCCCAGAGCTCTTCGCTTAAGTGAGGTGCGTAAGGATTCAGCAGCTTTACAACCGTTTCGACTCCGCGGCTGAAGACTTTATGGTCAGGACTTTTTTGTCTGTACCAGTAAAGCTTTGTTAGAAGTCTGTCTATCTCACCTATTGCGAGATGGAACTCATAGTTTTCTGTCTCTTCTGTAACGTTCTCTATTGTCCTCTCTATCTGACTGGAAACTATTCTGTCTTCTAAACTGGAATCTTCGTCGAGAACAGGTTTTTCGTTGGTGAGTAAATCTTTGTTTTCAGTTACTAGTCTCTCAATTCTTTGAAGCATCTCCTCTGCAGCCTCTACTCCGTCTTCACTCCAGTCAAGCTCTTTCGTAGGTCCTGCTGCTCTAAGTATGAAAAGCCTTGCCGTGTCCGCGCCATGCTCTTCTACAAGCTTTGTCGGATCTACAACGTTTTTCTTAGACTTACTCATCTTTCTGACATCTACTTCTAAGTCCTTACCACATTTACTGCACACTTCGTTTTCTTCAACCTCTTCGGGGTATAACCAGCCATGTTCAGGACATTTGTAGGAAGGATGTCGTACCATTCCCAGTGTCAGAAGTTTTTCAAACGGCTCATCTACATCAATCATTTCTTGATCTCTGAAGAACTTGGTGAAGAATCTTGAGTAAAGTAAATGCATTACTGCGTGCTCTATACCTCCAATATACTGATCTACGTTCATCCAGTACTCTGCTTCATCAATATCGAAAGGTAGCTCACTGTTTTCAGGAGATGTGTAACGTAGGAAGTACCAAGAACTGCCGATAAAGGTATCCATCGTATCTGTTTCTCTTTCAGCCTCTCCGCCACATTCCGGACAGTCTACCTTGTGCCAGGTGTCAGAGGTCTCTATAGGGTTTCCTCGTCCTGTAAACTCTACATCTTCAGGAAGCTTTACCGGTAAGTCTTCTTCGGGCACAGGAACAGATCCGCAATCTTCGCAGTTGATAATCGGTATAGGTGTTCCCCAGTATCTTTGACGGGAGATAAGCCAGTCACGTAGCTTGTAACTTACTTCTGCGTTTCCTATATCTTTCTTCTCAAGCTCTTCGATAGCTTTTTCTATTCCTTCATCCTTGTCTAATCCGTTCAGAAACTCGGAGTTAACGTGTTCTCCATCGTCTGAATACGCCTCTTCATTAAAGTCGTGGTCTTCTTCAGGCTCTACAACTTTCTTTATTTCTACGCCGTGTTCTTGTGCGAACTCGAAGTCTCTCTGATCGTGAGCAGGTACAGCCATTATTGCACCGGTTCCGTAGTCCATCAAGACAAACTCTGCTATATAGATAGGGATTTCTTCGCCGGTAAAAGGGTTTTCTGCATGTTTTCCTGTGAATACTCCTTCTTTATTCTTCTCTTCTCTTTCTTCTGAGTCTCGTTTTTTAGCTTCTCTAATATAGTCTTGGATATCTTCGTCTTCTTCTGCTAGCTCTTCAGCATAGTCGTGTTCCGGTGCTAAAGCCATGAAAGTTGCACCGAAAATAGTGTCAGGACGGGTTGTAAAAACTTCTAGCTCTCTGTCAGAGTCTTTTACGTTGAACTGGATTGAAGCTCCGTGACTCTTACCTATCCAGTCGTGCTGCATCTTCCTGACTTTGTCAGGCCATCCTTCTAACTGTTCTAAGTCGGTTAGAAGCTCGTCAGCATACTCTGTTATCTTAAGGAACCACTGTTCCATATCTTTCTTCTGGACTACGGAGTCGCATCTCCAGCAAAGACCGTCTTCAACCTGTTCGTCAGCTAGAACGGTTTCGCAGCTAGGACACCAGTTTACTTCGGACTCTCCTTTGTAAGCTAAATCGTTTTCTAACATCTTTAGGAAGTTCCACTGGTTCCATTTGTAGTACTCAGGATCACATGTAGCGATTTCTCGGTCCCAGTCGTAGGAGAAGCCCATTCTTTTGAGCTGTCCTCTCATGTTCTCTATACAGTCGTATGTCCAGTCGCGAGGACTTACGTCTCTGTCGATTGCAGCGTTTTCGGCTGGTAGTCCGAAGGCGTCCCAGCCCATAGGATGCATAACGTCGAAGCCTTGCATCCTTTTCATTCTTGCCGGTGCGTCTCCGAGAGAAAAGTTTCTTACGTGGCCCATGTGCAGGTTTCCGGAGGGATATGGAAACATCTCCAGTACGTAGTATTTTTCTGCATCAGTTCTTTCGGTCTTGTGAACTTCTGCGTTTTCCCATTTTTCCTGCCATTTTTTCTCTATCGAGTTTAGCCTATCTGCGAACTCCTGAGCCATACAGTACTATTAAACGGTAAACTTATTTCAATTTGAAGTATCAAACCTGTCTAACAAAAATAGTTTGTTGTTCTCCACTAGGTAATTTAAAGGAAGGGAATCAAATTCTATGATACGATGACCCGGCTGATATGTGTAAGTAGTGGAAAAGGAGGAACAGGAAAGACAACAACAACCTCCAACCTTGGTGCAGCACTGACACATTTCGGATCAGATACTATTGTGCTGGACGCAAATCTAACCAATCCGAATCTAGGATTCCATCTAGGTATACCTTTGTATCCTAAGACCTTACACGACGTTTTGAAAGGTGATGCGCATATCACGGAAGCAATGTATATCCACAACTCGGGTCTAAGAGTTGTACCGGCCGGACTATCAATCGAAGATCTTGTTGATACTTCTCCAGACAATCTTTCTGACGTGCTTTTAGATACTGTAGGAGAACCTGACTTCGTACTAGTTGACTCTGCAGCAGGACTAGGAAACGAATCAATAAACGCGATAGAGGCTTCAGATGAAGTACTTGTCGTAACAAACCCTAATCTACCAGCAGTAACTGATGCACTAAAAACAGTTAATATAGCTGAAGAAGCAGGTACAGATGTACTAGGCGTAGTTCTAAACCGTGTGAACGGACATGAGTCAGAACTAGATGCTGAAGAAGTTGAATCAATGCTTGGATACCAAGTAATAATGGATGTACCTGAACATAACAAAGTTCAGGAAGCGCTTTCCGTCAAAAAACCTGTTGTTCACCATGAACCAGACCACCACGTCTCAGAACGGTTCAAAGCTGTAGCAGCAGAAGTAGCAAACATAGAGTACGAACCAGATCTAAGAGAAAAAGGATTCTTCGCAAAATTCATGGAAAAATTCAAATAAAAACAGTATAAACTTTTCTCCGCCAAATTCGTAGTCTAAGAATTATTTTGAAGCTAGAAGACTACAGATTACTGTTTATTATAACCTGGACAAATGATCAAGTTTTTATTAAGGGTTACGAAAACCTTTACTGATGACTCGTGTAATCTCAGTTGTCTCCGGTAAAGGAGGAGTAGGAAAGACTACAGTAACATCAAATATCGGTGTAGCGCTTTCCCAGCAAGGTGAAGACGTATTAATTATCGACGGTAACTTTTCCGGAGCAAACATAGCACAGCATTTTGGTATAGGTTTTCAAGATGTATCGTTGAACGATGTTCTTGAAGGAGACGCATACATTACACAAGCAGTAGCCAAACATCCTGCAGGAGTATCACTGCTTCCGGCATCGATTCTAGAGTTCAATGCAAATGCTGACAGTCTTAAACACTCTCTTATAGAGTTTCTAGGACAGAAAGACTACGTACTAATTGATGCTGCCGCAGGTACAGACGAAGAAGTCCAGGCAGCAATAGAAGCCTCAGACGAAGTACTACTTGTAGCACATCCAGAGCTTCCAGCCCTAACCAACTGCTTAGGAGCCAAAAAACTGGCGGAACAGCTAGATAGAGAAGTACTAGGCCTAGTTCTCAACAGTGTAAGAAATGAGAAGTCAGAGGTTGACAGAGAAGATATAAGAGAACTTGTTGAGGCAGAGATAATAGGAATGGTTCCTGACCATAAACATGTTAGAGAAGGGATCGCACTGAGGAAACCGGTAGTAGATTATAAACCTAACTCTGAAGCATCTACAGCTTTACATGATGTTGCTCACAGGGTTAGAGGCGAGGAACCGCCTAAGAGAGGTATAAAAGGTAAGCTACAGTCAAAGATTGAGGAGCTATCGCCTTTCTAACAACTTAAAAAACGAAGACAACTACTTCTTTAACAGCAAATGACTGATTTGAAGCCGTACGAAAAATATCTCTGGAGTACTAAAAGAGAAGACTACGAGAAAAAACAGGTTCCTGAAGATATAGACTGTGTCTTCTGCGCCTTAGTTGAGGTAGATGAACGGGTAACAAAGCTTACAGTCTTCGAAGACGACTTTCTCACAGTTCAAATGAATATCTATCCGTACAGCACCGGACACTTGATGGTTATACCTAAAAGACATGTCAACTCTCTAACCGACTTAACCGATGAAGAGAGAAACAGGCTTTTCAAAATGGTTTCAAAGGTTGAACAGCTTCAAAGAACGGTGGTTGAACCTGAAGGAGTTGATATAGGAATGAATCTAGGAGAAGCTGCAGGAGAGTCAATACTTCACATGCATGTACATTTAGTTCCTATGAGCTATGGCGGCAGAGGATTTATGGAAACCGCTTTAGATACAAAGGTGATGAAGAAGACTCTGGAAGATATGTGTGAGGACTACAGAGAACAAACCGAAATACTCGAAGATTACTGGGGTTAACGTACAATAACTTAAACCAACGTATTTTCATTATACCTTATGACAGGTTTTTTTCATGCCTACGATCTAAGAGGAAAATACCCGGAACAGATAAGCGAAAAAGAAGCAGAGAAAGTAGGTAAGGCTTACGGAACATTTACAGATGCTGAAAAAGTTTTAGTAGGTAGAGATGGTAGAAAACATGCTGAAAAAATCACTGAATCATTTATAGAAGGCATAACTTCTACAGGTACTGACGTGGTTAATGCTGGTTTAGCACCTTCTCCAGTAGTATACTTTGGAATGGTTGAAAACAGTATAGAATCTGCTGCAGTAGTAACAGCATCCCATAATCCCTCAGAGTATACAGGATTCAAGTTCTGTAAAGAAAATGCTTTAGCAATGTCCAGAGAAGGAGGAATGAAGAAAATAGAAGAAATCTATGCTGAAGAAAGATTTGAAACCGGTGAAGGAAAAACAGAAACCCTGGATTTGAAACAAACCTATATCGAATTTGTAAAAGATAACATCAGCCTAGAAAAAGATCTAGATATTGCAATAAACTTTGGAAACGGTGTTGCAACAGTTCTAGGCAGAGAACTATTTGAAGAACTAGGATGCAACGTCAAAACAGTCAACGACGAGCTGGACGGAGACTTCCCAAATCATTTACCTGCACCAGGAAACGAAGAAGCACAGAAACAGTTAGAGGCTGAAATGACTGATGAAGATCTCGGGATAATCTTCGATGGAGATGGAGACCGTGCAGGATTCATACTTCCCGGATATGGTTACATATCTGAAGACGAGGTTCTTGCAGTCTTCTCGAAAGAATGTCTAGAAAGCTCTAAAGGAACCGTAATCTACGACTTGAGAGCTTCAAAACTTGTGCCGGAAATAATTGAAAAATACGGTGGCAAACCATCAACCGCAAGAGTAGGCCACACGTTTATCTCTGAAGAGATACATTCTGATCCGTCTATAGTCTTCGCAGGAGAACTTTCAGGACATTACTACTTCCCTGGCTTCAACGTTCCCTGGGACGACGGTCTATTCTCAGCAGCACTTATGTGTCAGATAGTTTCAGAACAGGATCTAGCTGAACTGTTAAACAGTTTTGAAGACTATCCTGTCTCACCGGAGTTAAGGCTGGACTGTCCGCACAGCTCTAAAAAGCCTGTTATAGACAAGCTTAAGAAAGAGTACAGCGACCATAAGCTGTCAACTGTAGACGGTGTAAAGATCCATTTCGATAAGGGCTGGGCTCTTATAAGACCTTCAAACACTGAAGAGAAGATGTCTGTAAGATGTGAGGCGGATACTCAGGAAGACGTTGACAGACTTCTGAAACAGGTGAGGGGTGATGTGGAGCGGCTGATAGAGAACAGTTAATCTCCATTAATCTCGGATACGAACGCTCCTGAGGATATAATATCTCCCATTCCCACAGTTCTTTCAGGCTTCTGATGGATTATGGTAGGTATTGCTACAACTTGGTGCTCGTCAAGTCTTGCAATACCGGTTTCGGAGAATGAGTCTAGGTTAAAGAAGTCTTCAAAGTGTTCAAGCTCTCTTAAACCGTTTAGTTCTTTGTTCTCCATGTTGAAGTCTTCTATATCTGTCAGATCAGGTATAACTCCTGTCTCAGCCTTCTGTATCGCAGATATTTCGCCGTAAAGCATTGATTTACGTATTTTTTCAGGCTTTCGTGGATAGCTCTTACCTGTTACGGTTATATGGTATCTGTAGGTGTGTAGGTGTAGTCGGGATACTTCCAAGTCCTCAACAATTTCTTTGCTGTGGTGGAATGCTTCGCCTAAACTGACGTCTTCTTCCAACTCTTCATCGTAGAGGAGCCTTACCATCTTCTTGAACTCGGTTTCATCCATGCCGAGACTGTCTACTTCCGGTGCTATATGTTTCAAAATGTTTGAAGCGGTTTCATCGTCCTTGTGAGCGTATTCAAGGTGTAGTGGTACTTCAATTTTAGCTAGTTGAAGCGCTGCTTTCTTCAGTTTCGCCTCTTTGTTACCTTCCACATTATGAAAACCTGATAATAAAGCACAGTCTATATTGTCTTGTATAACGCCTAGTTTATCCTCTATACCTTTACGGAAGTACGGGCCAAATCCTTTCAGGTTATCCGAGACTATGAGTCGTCCCGACTTCTCTTGATCAAACTCAAAAATATGGTTTGTCTTAGTTCTATCAGTGTTCGAACTGTCTCTAACGTTTTTAAGCCGGAACTCTCCTTCTATAACTGGATAAAGTATTTTATCTTCTAATTTGTCTGCTAGCTCTTGTGAGAGAAAAGGCGTATAGAAAATTATGCCGTTCCCGGTCTTAGCAAGATAGTTGGCCATTATACCTCCTTGGCCGCCAATAAACTTTTCTCCTTCAAAATCTATATCCATATCTAGCTTGATCTCATGGTTCTCACCCTCTTGTATACAGTAGGCAAGACATGATCTCAGATCGGACAGCGAGGACGCCGTATCTTTGAACTTTGGCTCGGCACCTTCCAGATTAATATCGAGTTCAGAAACTTTGTGAACACAGTCTATATTTGCATTGAAACCTGTTAAAACATCTGTAGAGTTTTCAACAAGCTCTATACTTTCCTTGTATTTTTTTATCCAACTATTATTTTTCATATCCTTTACACAGCTCCTTTAAAGCTTCTAAACAGTTTTCGGATTTTACAACTCCTGAAGCAACTAAAACTCCTTTACAGCCTAGCTCTAAGCTGATACGTACATCTTCTGAATCCTTTATTCCTGCACCGGTTAATGTAGGAACGTCTCCTGACTGTTCTACAGCCTTTTCAATAAGCTCGGGCTTGGCGCTAGAAACAGATACGTCGCCGCCGATAAGCTCTGGAGGTTCAAAAGCAATATAGTCTGGTTCGAGCTCTGAAAGCTTTCCACATTCTTCAGGGCTTTGAGCACATACTATAGAGGTTATATCATGTTCGCGCGCCTTCTCAACAGCTTTCTCAACTGTATCTGGATCCAGTCTTCTCTCGGAATGGTTGATAAGTGTCCCTGTAGCTCCTGCTTGTTTGATACCTTCTGCTAGTATACTTCCTGTATGGCTTCCTGGTTCTACAGGATCTAGATGTTGAGAGAATACAGGTGTTTCAAGACCTTTGACACGTAAAATATCTTGAGGCTGTGGTACTACAACAATCTCGGTATCTGTTTCGTTCATAGCTTTCTCGCAGGCTTCAGCAACTTTTACAGAGTTTTCTCCTGTCGACTGTTTGTAGGTCTTGAAGTTGATCACTATCATTTTTCTTTCTAAAAGAGTTTTACTTTGTCCCTGTATTTATAGCCTCAGCTCAAGATCAGGATTGTTCAAAACAGTTACTTCGCCGTCTTCAACTTTAAGATCTAAAGTTTCTCCTCTAACCTTCTTGCCTTTTCTAAACATGTTCAGCTCGGGAGCAGGATCGATCTCTACGTAATCTTCCTCAACTTTTATACCTAGTAGATAACTGTCTATAGTATGTACAAATAGTCCTGCGCTCCATGCTTGTTCAGAACAGCCTAATAATTCTCCTGTTTCGGCATTGACAACTTCTGGAAGCGCTCCAGGTTGATCTTTGTCTAGGAACTGTTCAAGTTTTTCTAAGAAACTGATGCCGTGGTTGTAGTTTCCGTAGGAAAGGTTTGCCATTGCTGCCCAGCACGTGGTCAGTCCCCAGCAGCTTCCGGTGTGGTAGCCTTCTGAGTTGTAGCCTAGATCGGTTGTGGAACGTGTCCGGGCGCCGTAACGTGAACTAAACTCTCCGTTGATCTTCTGAAGCTGGCTCTCTGCAGTACCTGTTTCTACCTGTTTAAACATTAAAGGTATTACGGTATTAACTGCGTCAGCACTGTCTCCGAGCTCATCTTTAAGTGTTTCTCCGTCTTTGAACTCTTTAAGACCTTTTTCAAGTTTTTCTACTCTTTTATCATCCATTATCTTGGCAGCTTCGAGCCACAGGCTTTGGATATCTACTGCAGGTCCTCTTTGAAGGGTATCCATCCAAGTACCGTCTTTCTGATGTTTTACAATATTGTCTTCAAGCTCTAACCGATCCATAGCTTCTTCTTGAGCTTTTTCAAGCTTTTTGCTTAATTTGTAATGTCTTTGAAGCTTATCTGATGCAATTATGAATAAAGGTTCTGTATCGGCTCGTTCAACATGTTCCGACGTTCCATCTGTCTTTACTTTACCTGCTAAATCGTTCTCTGCAAATGTTTCAAGAGCATCTTCTGCTAACTCGAAGTAGCCTGCATCTATAAGTCCTAGAGCGGTCCAGAAACTGTCTCTGGCCCAGTAGTTCTGGAACCAGGGATGGCCTGCAATTATCCCGGTACTCTCTTTTGAGTAGGCGAGGTTGATCATACTTTCGATACTTGAGTTGAATGTTCTGCTGAACTTCTGTTCAAGCTCTTGGTCGATCTTCTCCAGCTTTTCCGCGTCTTTCTCGGAGGTTCTGAACTCTAGGCTTATGTTCCGGGTTTCTCCGGAGTCAACCTCTTTTCTGAATGCTACTTCTCCGGGGAGGAAACAGGTCTGTTTTTCGCCGTCAGGGAAATGTGTTCTAGTATATTTTTTGCCTTGGAACTTCGGGTTGTCATCGCTTTGTATATGGAGTTTTCCCGAACTGTTTGAAACGGTTAAAGAGTTCTTTTCAGTATTAAAATCGTAGTTTTTAGGTCCCAGGTCTTCTGTACGTTTTCTGATATCTATACCGGTTTCTATAACTGTTTGAACTGCTTTTTTGTCGCCAGTAGTGTTTTTCAGCTCGATATTAATTTTAAATCCGGGAAAACCTTCTGGTGTTGTAACTTCTTCTTTTATCTCAAGTGTATCGGTTTCATGATAGTATGTTATGGTTTCTCCGTACTCTACTCCTTTCAGTGTTGATTCGTTGAGCCATATACCGTTTATTTTTACTGCGTAGTAGTCTAGAAACTTGTAGGGCGGAGACCAGTATCCGCTCCACTTCGTTTTGAAGCCTGTGTCTAGGTTACGGTTGATGAAGCCGTGAAGATTTGAGATCACTGCGTTTCTCTCTGAAAGATTTTCGTGAAGAGTGTATTTCATAACCAGTATATTACCTCAAATATACTATAAAACACGTATTTTGACTTCTCAGTGGCAAATGCTTGTTGAAGAAGTTTTTATACAGGCAGAACGCAGACTTCAAACATGGCTCCAGAAAACTTCATAGAAGTATCTTTCGAGGTAGCAAACAAAGTAGGAGGAATACACCAAGTCCTCAAATCCAAAGCCGGAGAGATGCAAAAAAAGTACGGAGACAACTATATTACCGTAGGCTTCTACAACGAAGAAAAAGCGACAGAAGAGTTCGCACCCCGAGAAGACCACAATTTCACACAGATATTCGAAAAACTTGAAGAAAAAGGGATAAAATGCTACTACGGAGTATGGAGCATCCCTGAAGACCCTAAATGTATACTAGTTGATGCCACAGAGATGGAGAAGCCTATAGACGAAATAAAGAAAGAGCTCTGGGAGGAATATGGTATAAACTCGATAAACGCAGGTCAAGACTTTGATGAACCAGTCAAATGGAGCTATGCAGTAGCAGAACTAGTTAAAGAACTAGAAAAGAACATGGAGGGAGAAACAGTTCTACAAGCACATGAATGGCTTTCCGGACCAGCAATACTCAAATCAGATCTTCCCTCAGTCTTCACAACACACGCAACAGTACTAGGAAGAACACTATCAAGTTCGGATTACGACTTAGTTGAAGCCGTAGAAAAAGACGATATAAGCCAAAAACTAGCTGAGAAAAAAGAAGTAGAATCCAAACACCAAGTAGAAAAAGCCTCAGCAGAACAAGCAGACGTATTTACAACAGTAAGCAAAAATACGGGACAAGAAGCGGAAGCAGTTCTAAACGTAAAACCAGATAAGATACTGCCTAACGGCTTTAACGTTGAAGACTTTCCAAGCCTAGAAGAGCTTTCATACCAACATAAAGAAAAGAAAGAAACCGTAAAAGAGTTCCTAAGAGCATACTTCAAACCCTACTATGATGTAGATCTAGATAACGATCCTAGAATACTATTCACTTCAGGTAGATACGAATACCACAACAAAGGACTCGACGTATTTATCGAAGCACTCTCCAAAATAAATAAAAGAGAAGGAGACGACGTTTTCGTATTTATACTGGTTCCGAGCGATATAAAACAACAAAAAATGGAAGTAGTAGAAAACGTATCGCTGTACAAAGAACTAGAGTCCTATATAGATTCAATAATGCCAGATCTAAAGAAGAAACTTCTCAATGAGATAACTTCTGGACAGGATGCGGAAAAACGTTTGGACCTAGTAGAAAAAGGAGAGAACGAGCTAAAATCTCTACAAGAAAACTTCAGAGCCAAACAAGGCGATAAACCTCCGGTATCAGCATTCGATCTTAACTACCCGGAAGACGAGATACTAACTGCTCTGTACCAAAACGGGATAAGAAACAGAGAAGATGATAGAGTGAAAGTAGTCTTCTATCCTACATACCTATCTGTAGGAGACAGAATGCTGTCAATGAGCTACAACGACTTTCTAGTGGCTTCAAGCGCCGGGATATTCCCGAGCTACTATGAGCCATGGGGTTACACGCCCGTAGAAACCGCGGCCAACGGAGCACTCTCAATAACAACCGACATGGCAGGGTTTGGAAAATTCCTGCTGGAAAACACGGAGGAAGAAAATAGAAAAGGGATAAAGATCTTAGAAAGAGAAAACAAGACTGAAGAGGAAGCCGCAGAACAGCTTTCAGACGTACTTGAAGAGTTTCTATCATACTCTAAAACAGAGATTACTGAACGAAAGCACAATGCAAGAAGACTAGCACAGCTCACTTCATGGGAAAAACTCTCTAAAAACTATTTAGAAGCGCATAAAATGGCTATAAGTGATTAAAAATGACAATAAAACTCGAAATAGATCATGTAAACGAAAAAAACCGTTCTATACAACAGCTCCCGAAAGAAAAGAAACCAGAGTTCACAGAGTACAAACCGGATATTGATAAAATAGAGAGAAAAGCAGAGGAGCAAGATTATGAAAACATAATTGTAATAGGTAACGGAGGATCAGTTACAAGTCTCAGAGCATACCTCTACGCATTTATCGACGAAGTAGATACCGATGTCAGAATTGTAACAACTATGGATCCTGACTACCTAGGAAGACTATCCCGAGAACTAACACCTGAAAATACTCTCGTAATGCCTATAAGCAAATCAGGAGACACAGTAGGTGTTATAGAATCTCTAATGTACTTCCTAGAAAGAGATTATCCGGCTTTCGCAGTAACATCAGACAACGAAGGCGCATTAAAACAGATAGTTGATAGAAAAGATCTTGACTGGATACAGCACCCTGAGATAGGAGGAAGATTCTCAGGTCTTACAGAAACAGCTTTGCTGCCTGCAGCTTTCGCAGGAATAGATGTCCGAGAGATCAGAGAGGGAGCCAAAGAAATGTACGAGAAGCTATCACCACAAAACCAGTATAACCCTGCACTCAATCTAGCTTCAGCGCTTTACGACGCAGAACAGAAAGGCTTTAACGAAGTCCTGACACCTTTCTACTCTACACGTCTGTTCGGATTCTACCCTCTCTTTGTACAGCTAATGCATGAAACAGTATGTAAAGAAGGGAAAGGACAGACAGTTTACGGCGACTTAGGACCGGAATATCAGCATCATACTAACCAGAGACTTTTCGGAGGAAAACAGAACGTTATTCCGCTCTTCTTTAGATGTGAAGCTCATGAGAGACATAGAGTAAATATTCCTGAAGATCTTAGCGACGTAAAAATTAGAGGAGAAGATCTAAGCCATTTAGAAACTCTAACCTACTCAGAATCCTTGAAATCAGAGTATCAAGGAGTTAAAAACGCTTTAGATGAGGAAGAAAAGCCTAATATAACTTTGAATATTGGAGACGTATCTCATAAAAACATAGGGAAACTTATGGCTTTCATACAGTACACCGCTGTTTACTCGGCTTGGCTGAGAGACGTAAACCCGTTTAATCAGCCTGATGTCGAGAAAAGCAAACAGCTAGGTTTCGAGGAGAGATTCAAAAAGTGAAAGTAGCGTTTATAACCCGGAGATTTGAGGCAGGAGAAGCAGCCACAGAACATATCATTAAGTTAGCAGACTACCTAGTTAACAAAGGTCATGAAGCAATAATTGTATCATTTGATGACGGCTCTTACTATGAGGTAGATGATAGAGTAGATGTAAAAAGAGTTCATCTGCCGTTTGAAGCCGACAACCTGTATACATGGTCAATGATGCTTAACAACGAGCTCAAAAGAGAGGCCAGACAGCAGTTCGAAGACAAAGGCTTTGACTTAATACATGTGATTGACTGGACGGCTATACCTGGAGGAGTCACACTTTCCAAACATCTGGAGATACCTCTAGTTACAACGTTCCAGTCTACAGAGAATGAAAGAGGCTTTGGTGGCGAACAGTCCGGAGTAATATCGGAGTTAGAGTGGCAAGGAGCCTACGAGTCCGATAAAGTTTTTGCGACAGGAGAAGACACGAAGAACTCTTTATTATTCGATCTAGATGTTCCTGATGAAAAACTAGAGTTAGTGGACCCTTACAGTGATAACTGGCAGGAAACAGTTTTAAAGTGCTATAAAGAACTTGTTAAACAAGAGAAAGAGGTTAAAGCCTAAAAAATGAAGCCGTTATTTCTGACCTGGGAGTATCCGCCTTTCAAAGCAGGAGGTATAGCAGCTCACTGTGAAGACTTAGCTACTACACTGGCTTCACAAGGACATGAGCCTATAGTAATTTCTTACGGTGAGGAAGAAGGCGTAGAACATAGAGACGGTGTTGAAATACATAGAGTAACTTCTACAGAGTCAGCTAACAACACGCTTTCATGGGCTATGCATCTGGGCCACCAGATGGAGAAGAAAGCTATAGATATCTACCGTTCCCAAGGCTTCGACCTCGTACACGCTCACGACTGGATGGCGGTGCCTGGAGCAGTAGGTCTGAAGAAGACTCTAGATCTGCCGATGGTGTTCACAGTACACTCAACTCAGAAAGGTAGAGACGGTATAGATTCGGCTTATCAGAGAACAATACATAACTTAGAGTGGTACGGTACTTATGAAGCATCTGAAGTAATCACTGTCGGTAAAGATTTCTCAGAGGAAGTAAAACATTCGTTCAATGTACCGGATGAAAAAGTAAACTATATTCCAAACGGTGTTGACTTAGAAAAATTCGATGCACACAATCACCGTTTAAACTATAATGATTATGCTTTGGACTGGGAGAAAATCGTGCTTTTTGTAGGACGTATGTATCCGCAGAAAGGCCCAGGACATTTGATTAACGCAATGCCTTCTATACTAGAAGATTATCCTGAAGCAAAATTCATAATGGTGGGAAGCGGAGCAACAGAACACTATAAGGGAATAGCTAAATCAAGAGTCGGAGACAAAGTACATTTCCCGGGATACGTTTCTGACCAAGAACTTCTATCGCTTATGAAGTCTGCAGAGATGACTGTTGCGCCATCAGTCTACGAACCTTTCGGAATAGTTCCTTTGGAAGCTGCAGCATGTGAAACAATGACAGTAGGAAGCTATACAGGAGGAATGAAAGATACAATAGTCCACGAATATACAGGACTCCACTCATATCCTGAAGACCCTGGGTCAATAGCTTACCAAGTCAACCGAGCTTTAAGCGATCCAGGCTGGACCGACTGGATGGGCGATAAAGCACGTAACAGAGTAGAAGACAACTTCCGGTGGGAACAGATAGCTGCATGGACTAATGGAGTCTACACTAATGCTTTAGATGAGTAAAGTACTTCTTCAAGATATTCTTCGGCTTTACGAATTTCTCTATCCGGTATATTACGGACGTTTCTGTTAAGGAAGTCGAGAGCATAAAGATGTCTTAAAGAGCTCTCCACGGTATAAAACTCTTCTTTATCTCCAAAGTCTTCTCCAAGCGCCTTTTTACTTGTATAACCTTTTTGGAGCATTTCGGCACAGTAAGTCTTATCTCTGTCAAAGTTTACTTTAGCCTTTACAAAATCGTAGTCAGGATCGCCTATAATAGCTGAACCAAAATCAAGGACGCCTGTTATATTCTCTCCATCGGAAAGAAGGTTTGAAGGGTCATAATCGTTATGTAAGACTGTTGTATCAGGATTTTCAGGTAAGTTAGACATGTTTTGTTCTATATAGCTCTCGGCCTCCGAAATAAGAGTTTCGGGAAACGCATCACCTGCCTCCTTGTTAAACAGTCTCTCCTCAAAAAAATCTCCCCAGTTCCTAGATCTTAACGGCTTTAAGCGAGGTGTAGGACGGATATAGCCGGATTTACGTCTCGGAAATTTGTTGTGTATCTCTGCAAGATATTCTCCTGCCTGATATGAAAGCTCTCTAGCAACATCTTCTTCAGGAGTCATATGACTCATATTTTCGCCTTCCAGCAGTTCTGTTATGCTGTAAGGGGTTTTGAATAGTCGGGAGTCTTTCACAGAGGGTGTTGGTATCTTGTTATCTTCCTCTAACGCCATGTAGGCTGCAGCACCAACTGCCAGATTGTTTCTGTTCTCTTTAGATATCTGGACTATATACTTGTCAGAATAGGTTTCAAAAAGAAATGTGTCTGAGATGTCGCCTTCCTCTATCTCACTTAACTCGAAATCTTCAGTATCTGTAGACTTGGTGAAGATATCTCTGGCTATTATCTCCGAGGCGTTCATGTGTTCACTAGGAGGGAAAGCAATTTTTTTAGTTTAACCAGTTGAACGTCTGTTTTCTCATCTTTTTTTCTGCTTCCTCGGAGAACGAGTGTTTCTCGTCTTTAAGCTTCCATATGGCTATATCATCTAGAATTTTGCCAGCTTCTAAGCTCTGTTCGGGATGTACAGTTGTGTCCGCGGATCCGTGGAATAATAGTACAGGTACATCGATTTTTTCAGCTGTTTCCTCAAAGCTGTACTGGTCGAAGTCTTCAAAGAAACTAGAATCAATAGGTTTACCGCTAATATGTTCGAAAACACCTTTGTTTTTGACTGCGGCACGGTATTTATCCATTATGCTGTTGTATGTTACGGGAGCTTTCAAAACTATTTTTTCAGGGTTCAAATCCGGAGTAGAGTGTAGAACTGTTTTACCTCCGAAACTGTTGCCGAATAAAACATAGTTCTCTGGTTCAAAAAAGTCTATGACGGCTTTAAGATCTTCTATTTTCTTAGTCAGGTTCTGGTTGATAAACTCTCCGCTGCTTTCGCCGTTACCTCTGAAGTCGAAACGTACAGCGTTCCAACCGTTTTCTACAGCGGCTTCACATCTTTCTTCATAACTGCCTTTCTTGTTGGATCCGAAGCCGTGACAGAAGAAAACCCATCTATCCGAACTTGTTTTGTGGTGTACTGCAGATATTTCTTGACTGTTTTCAAATTCAATAACGTGTTTTTCAGTCTTTACCATATTCAAGAAATCGTTTTCAGATACTTTAAACTCTATCGAAGGTTATTAAACAGTTCTGTTGAGTATACAGGGTTGTGTCTTTAGAAAAATCAGAATATACACTGACGTTGCCTGAGTCGGGTATCAGCATGGATCTTCTTGATCCTAAATCAGAAGATATTGATATAAATGATATTGTTCTCGGGCTATCTAATAGCCCGCGCTATACAGGTCAGACTGATCCTACAGTTAACGTAGCACAGCACTCGGTTTATACTTCTCAGTTAGTTGAAAACGAGGGTTATGGTGCAGAAATTCAGATGTATGCGCTTCTGCATGATGCGGGGGAAGCCTATATAGGAGATATACCGAGACCTGTCCGCAAACTTATGAACAGTACGGAAGGAACACAGTTCGACAGGATTGAGAACCGTATTCTAGATACTGTATGGGATGCTATAGAGCTAGAGGAACCTTCTGAAGAAGAATGGAGCGTTGTTATGGCTGCGGATGATAAAGTTCTCTTGTATGAGCTAGACAGTCTTTTTCACGAACCAGAACGTACTAGGGCGATGGAGAGCGTCTATAACGAAGAATGAGATAGAACGCCGGAACAGATAATAAGAGATATAGATAGATATGCTGATTTAGATAAAGGTAGAGAAAGGAGTAGAGAAATGTTTTTAGATCGTTATAAGGAGTTAAACAATACTATTTAACTTTTAAGTCTTTTTTCAACCTGTTTTTGGAAGTCCATTACGTGATCGGTTATTACTGCGAAGCCTTGATGCGGATGATCGAAGTATGAAAAGTAGTTGTGTACGTTTCCATCCTCCATGTTCTTGGTTGCTATATGGTGTAAATGGTCGCTTGTGATAAACTTTCTCCAGACCTCTAAGACTTCAGGATCATCCAGCTGTTTGACTTGGTGTTCTAGTTCTTGGATCTTCTCAAAAAGCATTTTCTGCATAGGGTTTCCTAGCCAAGCTGAGGCATCCATCTCTTGGTCGGCCCATGAAACAGTATTGTACTCGAACGCATCAAACTTTCCGACAGGATCGTTTTGGGCTACTTCTCTGACCTTAGCAAAGGTAAGATTATCGTGTTTTAATGTCTGAGTTGGAAGATCTTCTAGGAACCATAGGATGCCTGTACCTTCCCAGTGATGTTCTCCAAAGGTTTCATAATCCATGAAAAGGTTTAGCATATCGCCTTGAGCTTGGTTTAGCCACCGAGCATATTTCTCAGCGCTTAAAGGGTATTCGTCCCACCATTCTGCAGAGAAACGGTATCCGACGTCGTCTGTAAGCTTCCGGTTTCTTAGTAGTATATTTGTACCGTTCTCTGTTACGAAGTCTGGCTGCGTGTATGCGTGGTTAGGGCTTCGCCATCCTAGTATTCTGTCAGCACCCTCCGTAAATATTCCTTGGTAGCCTTCCTCAGCGGCTATCTTACCGACTTCGTTGTGGTAGATTAGCTCGGTATTGGTCATTACTTGTGGTCTTACTCCGAACGTGTCTTCGATTATGTTTCTGTGTTTCTCTAGCTGCCATCTAAACTCTTTCTTGTCGTTGAAAAGTCCTGCTAAAGAATGGTAATGCGCCTGTCCTATAAAGTCTACAGAGGAATCAGGGAAACGGTTGAACATATCGATAAGCTCAGGATGGTACTGTTTGGCCTGGTCGATCCAAGAGCTTGAAACTGAGAAGTTGACCTTAAACTCTCTGTCTTTTCCTTCAAACTTTTTGGCCTCCCGTAACAGTCTCTCTGTGGCAGGGAAGTAACAGTTCTCAGCCACGTCCTTGAAGAAATGTTCGTTCATATCATCGTCGAAGTACCGGTCATAGAGGTTGGACGCGTCTTCATTGACTCCGTCCACTCTTAGCCTATGGGGCTGGTGAACTTCGAAAGAGAGAGTTATTGGAAGCATAGAAAAACTTGTACAAGACTGCTTTAAATCGACCACGGTCATTAAAAACTTCTCAAAACCAAAACAAAATAGTGGACGTAGAAACCCATAAAACAGGAAAAGGAGTAGAAATAAGAATTAGAACTTCTAAAAAAGTAGCTCTGGTAGTAAAAACATCTAAAGAGGAACGAATATACTTACCGGATACATCTGGAAATGACAAAACTTATTATGTCGAAAACACTGCAGGACTGCAAAAAACAGCTGAAGGCTACGCAGTTCTACATCAAGGAGATTTACAGGATCTCAAAGTACTATCATAAGTCTTTCTATAAAGCTCTAAAGTCTCTTCAGTCATTTCGCTCCAACTTCTGAACTCTCTACCTTCTAAAGCATCTTTATCTAGCGCCTCTAAAATACCTTCTTTCACAGAAGAGGACTCTGGATCAATAGATGTTATCAAGTTACTTGAAATCTCTTCAACACCGTTCTCCGTTGCCACTACAGGGGTGCCTGATTCTAAAGCCTCGGTAATAGTTAAACCAAAAGGCTCGTTCAGGGAAGGAGATACAAAGACGTCTGCTGCCTTATAGTAGTCTCCAAGCTCCTCACGAGGAATAAAATCGGTGAAAACAACTTTGTCGGAGATACCTAGAATATCTGTAAACTCTTTCAAAGGTTCAGACATATGACCTTTACCTCCCAAAATCAGGTTAAGATCATCATTCTCTTCTAAAGCTTTCTTAAAACCGTATAAAAGATGTTCAATACCTTTTTGCTCAGCATGTCGCCCAACATAGAAAACTATGTCTCCATCAATGTTATGACGCTCTCTAACATCTATTCCGCAGGATTTAGGTTTAGAAAAGCCGTTATAAACAACTTCTGACTCAACACCATACTTCTTCTTTATACTGTTTCTAAGCTTCTTGCTAACTGAAATAAGGAGGTCTGGCTGTGTAGTCGCCACCTCTTCAAGCTTCTCCAATCGTTTATCAGGATTACGTGTTCTATCAGATGCTAACGAATGAAGGGTTGAAACCCAGAGAGTATCGCTGTACTTCTTAGACTTGTATCCTGATTCTGCTCCGAACCAGTCGTGGGTATGTATAATGTCAAAATCTTCGGCAAGTTTAGCCACTTTTTGACTCATCTTTTTCGACTTATCTATCATATCGCCGTCCCCGGTCTCAACAGGGATTAAATCTTCTCTAATAGGTGCTCGGCTCTCAGGTAAAGCTAAACTAACGTCTACGTCTTCTTTCTGAAGCTGTTCAAACAAATGGTAGACGTGGATATCAAGCCCTCCGTCTATATTTGGGGGAAAACCCCATCCGACAAGAAGAATTTTGGGCTTCATTCGAGAAATAGTTACTCCCTCAAGATTATTTATCATGTCTCTGTCTTTAAATCGTCGGATAAGTGAGAAGGTTTTTGGAGAAGAGGGTGTGTCTTAACGAAAAATTTATTAGTATCAAAATACAGTATGTTACTGTATAGTAATGAAAATCTCTAAGAAAGGTTTTAGCAGGAGAGAAGTCCTCAGCTATGTAACAAGCTTAAAGGGAATGCTGACAATATCTGCGGCATCATATGCCCAAGATTCAGTGAGAAACACAGCCAGTATGGCTATTACAGGACAAAACAGGTATGAAGCTCCTCTAGAAGACTTTTTTGATGAATCACTGACGGCCAAGGCTATAGAAGATACGCTAAAAGTAGATATTCTCGATATTTCCGAACAAAGCTATGATACTGGGTATATAACAAGAGAAACTGAGAGAGCTATTGAAGAACTGGAAGATGTTAGCGCAGATATTTCTTATACGAAGCCGGAAGGAGAAGAATATCGCCATGCCGAAGAGATATCTCAAATTACAGAAAACCTAGCTAAGTCGCAGAAAGGTTCAGAAAGCTGTTGTACTGTAGAAAACTGCGGTAGTATAGACTGTCTGAACGAAAAAGTTGATAGATACTCGGATAACACTGATATAACAGTTCTCTTAGCAGATAACTCTACACGTCATAACGGTTTAGCTGCACCTACAAATCATCCTTTTGCACATGTAAATTCCTATATGAGAGATGATGCTGAAGAAGTTACAGACACGACGACTCATGAAATAGCACACCTTCTAGGTCTTCCTCATACAAAATTCATGGACTTAGAGAGAAACGGATACTTCGGTGATGTAATGAGTTATACAGATGGAGAGTTCAATATCCCTCAAACTGTTTACGAGGATGTGGTCGAGGATAGTTCGTTTGGGAGACAGTCTCACGAAAACTTTGAACAGATTAAAGACTGTTTGGAAGACTGAACTTCAACTAAAAAATAGATAGAAGGTAGAGGAAAATAACTACCTAAGGTTTAATGCTTCATCAGTTTTAGAGATAGATCCTTCCTTATCCTCCATCTCAAACATTGCCCGGATAGCATCAACGTTGTCAGGTACGACAATCGACTCTTGGTGCACCATGTGGATCCAGTAGAGAGTTCCGTCTTCTACAGTAACGGTTTCTTCCCATACTGCTGCTTCAGGCATATCGCTTCGAGGCCTTTCCAAGTCTCTCATCATTTCGTGGATTTTGCCGGTTGAGTCGTAGCCGTGTCCTGCTTTCACAAGACTTACTCGTGGCTGATCTCTGAAAGCCTGTTTAACATCTTCTTCATCCACATCCGCTTCTAGTTCAGCGTTAACCATGTGGACGTGGCCGTATGTTACAGGTACCTTTACAGCTAAAGTCTTGATATCTAGATCCGGTAGAACTGCTTGGACATCAGGTCCATGGTGGCTAGGTACATCTGTTACAGGTACTGTAGAGTTTATAGGACCTCTACTGTCTTGAGGTATATCTCCTCCACGTCTTACAAGATTAGCTACAACATGATCTATACCGAAGTTCTCGTCTACTGCACTAAGTGTTCTTGAAAGACTTGTTGTGTTACAAGATACAACCTTGACATAATCTTCTCCTCTCGCATCTTCGTAGTTTGCATCTGCGTTAAAGGCTACAGGCGCAATATCTTTAGGTGCTCCGCCTTGGAAAATCGCTTTAATATTGTTAGGTTCGTAAAGATTTTCTTTGTTCTTTGCATCAATTCCTGGAGGAGTACAATCAACAACCACGTCTATCTCGTCTGCAACATCTTCTAGAACAGCGTTGACATGAAAACCTTGATCTTCTAAATTCTGTTTCCCATCACGGTTTGAAGCGTATAGATCAGTGCCGTGAAGAGGTCCTTCAGGTTTTAGAACAGTTCTAAGACCGCCGTTCTGTGAGACATCAGAAATACCGTAAAGCTCCATATCTTCCTGTCTTTTGACGGCTTCTGCTACTCTTTTGCCTATTGTTCCTACTCCGTTTACAACAACTTTTACCATTTTTACAGGAAAAGGTTCAGTAAGCTTGAATAAAAACTTCACGAATGATTTTTAGATACTACTTCGTCTTTCCGTAACTTGAGTGTTCTCTCTTCCAGCCAGGTTCAAACTCGTACTGTACACCTGACTTCTTTATCCTGTCTTTATACTCCTCTATCTTTTCTTTCGAACAAGCAGGAACAAGATAACGCCATTCCTCGTCGGATTTAATCCGTCTACGTACCTCGCTTCCAGAATAAATATCAGGATGGAACATTTCCGGTTTTTTTACTTCTAAATCTGTAAACTCTTCTAGAATATCTCTAACGTTTTGGTTTCCTGAAACAACTATCTCTGGTTCAAACTCTTCAAGTTTCTTGGCCCAGAATTCGTCGCTATCATCGTCCTCTAAATGAAGAACGTCTGTATCAGAGAAACATGACTTGATAATTTTCTCTCTTTCCTCAGCGGTTAAAGGGTTCTTCTCTGTTCGGGACTTGTCGGCACTACCAATAACGATAGATAAGTTTTCGTACTCTTCTTTCAACTGTTCTATTGCCTGGTGGTGTCCGTTGTGCAGAGGCTGGAAACGTCCTAAAAAAACAGTTTTCATTTGACTTTCCACTAAAACAGTTTCTCTCCGAATTTTTTAATATCGGACATCTTTAACTGGGGAACTTTCTCCGGCTCAACTTCATCTAACATTGTTTTTGCAAGAGCTTCACTTATTTCGCTGGTACGAGTGTACAATAGTTCGTTGTACCCTTCGATATCGTCTGAAAGACCTTCTAAAATCTGTTCTTCTTTCTCTCCAAGATCTTGTGAAACAGTTAGATCGGTATCTGCTAGGTTATGCATCCTCATTTTGATATAAGCGAACTTGGCAATTTCTTGCCAGTAAAAACTGATTTTGTTGTACTCTGCTTTAGACATGAACTCCATATCTAGTAAAGCCATTAGAACTATGTTGTTAATTTCCTCGCTGTAATCCTCTTCAGGGTTTAAACCGATTAAAGCAGTCTTATCATCTGTAGAAATTAGTGTGGCTTTTTCGTTAAAGATCTGCCAAGATAGATGGATCTCAAAATTGTCTACATCAACCGAGTAAGTATAGGTTTCTACTGCTTGGTCTATAAGACGTCTAGCCTTCTTCAGTTCGCTTGTTGTAGGTCTGACAGCGTAGGACATGTTACAGAAAACCGGTTTCCTAGCTTTTATAACACCACTGCGTTTAGGGATACACTCTGTATCTATTTTCAATCTTCAAACGACCTAAAGGCTTTTCAAGGTCGTAAACTTCTTCTAGAAAGTCCATAGAGTTTTCTATTCTCTTCTGAACTTCTTTGTACTCTTCTGCGAAACGTCGGTCCTTGTATAAATGGGTTTCGGAAGGTAGAGCACGGTTCTCCTTCTGAGAGTCATCTAACTCGTTCCAAAGCTGGAGCAGGCTGTCTAGAGGACGTAGATTGTATCTTATCAGGCTTTTGGTGACAGGACCGTTATCGCCATCTATAGAGCAGTTTTCTGTATCTTCGTAAAGATGTTTATGAGACTCTATATCGTCCAAAAAGTCTTGTATTTTGTAAAGCTCTTTCCTGGTTTTTGAGTCCATAGAATAAGAGAAAGGAAGACAAAATGTTTTAGTCTTTCCACTTTATAGAGCAGCCTTGACTTGGTTCCTGTTCGCGCGGTGTGTCTTTACGTTTCAACATGCTGCTAATTACTTCTTTCATCTCTCTTTCCGTAACCTCTTCTTCAGGACCTGTTTTATCGTTTAAACGTCCTTGGTAATGCAGTCGGTGTCTCCAGTCAAGTAGGAACGGGTCAGGAGTACATTTGGCACCGTAGGCTTCAGCAACTTTCTGTTCCGGATCGGCTAGATAGTAGAAGTTACTAGAGTCCAGACTGTTTTCTTCAACAAACTGTTCCATCTTCTCTACTGTGTCGTCTTCGTGAGTCTCTACGTTAGGATTTATTCCGACTACAGCAATACTTGAGAACTCTTCTGCCAGTTTTCTGATCTCTTCTGTCTGTGTTTTAACGTAAGGACAGTGGTTGCACATGAAAATGACTAGTACACCATCAAAGTTATCTAGGTCGGTTAGAGAGACTTTTTGACCTTTATAGTCTTCTAGTTCGAAGTTTGGAGCGGTTTCGCCTTGAGATAGTTTTGGGTCTGAACTTTTCAACGCCATAATCTATCTTTTTGTTAGAAGTACTTTTTATTTAGGTGCCGAGTTCTTCGCCACAGTCAGAGCAGTAGTTGGAGGAGTCAGGGTTTTCGGCCTCACAGTTTTCGCATTTCTCTGTTTTCGGGTCTCGTTGATGTTTGTCGTGTTTAGCTTCTGTTATAGAGTTTTTTATCGATCTGGGATGCTTTACGCCTTTGAACTCTATGTTTTCTCCTGAGGCAGTATTTACTTTTATTGTACCGACTTTGAGTATTCTCTGTAGTATGTTCTGGTTGACGGAGATATCGGTCACTAAGTCAAAGGTTCCTTGGTTGAATCTTTTTTTGAAGAACTTGAACTGTCTTACAACTCTTTCGTTAGTTACGAAAAATTTGTGGCCTCTCCTATACAGTTCGGTGGTGGATAGCAATCCTATAGATAATACAACTATTAGAGCGGTAGTATAATCTAGAAAGTGCCAGGTTAGAACTGTTAGAGGTAGTAGAAGTAGTGCTAAGGAGTACTGTGTTGTGTAGTGCCAGAGACTTGGTCTGAAAAACTTCTTGACTTCCTCATCTTTTTGCAGACCGTCTTCTGGTTCAATAGCCATTACTAAGGGTTTCTGGTAAGTTGTTAATAATTCTTTTTGAAGGCTGGAGGTTGGTTTTACAATTAAGCAAGCATATAACTGCTTGGTAGAGGGTTTTTAGTTATGGAGGAGCTGGTTTTGGCGTTGGGAATCTTACTGTTTCTGAGTATGTTGGTGCTTTATCTGGATTACTCTGTTGGTTCTTAGAGTCTTTGAACCGTTAATTTAAAATCAAAGCAGGAAGTAATACTTTGTATTATGAAGGATTTTTCTGACTCGCCGATCCTAAGAAACGGAAACTCACTAATACTAGCCTACGACCACGGAACTGAACACGGGCCTGTAGACTTCGAACCTAACCCTGCAAGCATAGATCCAAGACACGTCTTCGAAGTCGCTAAACACGATGCAGTAACCTGTCTAGCAGTACAAAAAGGTATAGCTGAAGCATACTATCCGGAGTACGAGGATGAAGTTAACTTACTTGTAAAACTAAACGGAAACTCCGACTTACATAGACAGGATGACTACTACAGTCCAAAACAATGCACTGTAAAATATGCGGTAGAAGAGCTCGGAGCCGACGCCATAGGATACACTATGTATGCAGGAAGCGACTATGAAGACCAGATGTGGAAAGAGTTCCGACAAGTACAAGAAAAGGCTCGTGAATACGATGTACCTGTAGTAATGTGGGCATATCCAAGAGGAAAAGGAATAGAAGGTAACTCAGACTACGGAGGATCAACAGACCCTGACGTAATTGCTTACGCAGCAAGACTTGGACTAGAACTTGGAGCAGACATAGTAAAAGTCAAATATCCTGGTTCAAAAGAAGATATGGAACACGTTGTCAACGTAACAGGTAAAACAAAAGTAGTTATGAGCGGAGGATCAAAAAGAAGCGATGAAGCATTCCTCAGCGACGTACAGAACACAATTGATGCCGGAGCAAACGGCCTAGCTGTAGGACGAAACATCTTCCAGAGAGAAGATCCCGAAGAAGTCTTAAACAAACTAGAAGACGTAATCTTCGAATAAAAGAAAAATGTCTGAAGAAACCGTAGAAAAAATCTTCGAAGCAGTAGCAGAAACCGCGCCACATATCTATTCAGGACTTCTTCACAGAAGAGAGTATGTACAAACCGAAAACCCTAGCGCAGAAGACCAGTTAGAAGCAGATATATGGGCCAACGAACTACTAAAAGAAAAAATAACTGGTATAGACGGAGTAGGAGAGTACGCCTCAGAAGAAGAACATGACGTAACCGACTGTGGAGAAGGATTATCCGTAGCAGTAGACCCTTTAGACGGATCTTCAAACATACCTACAAACAATATCGTGGGAACAATAGTGGGTGTCTACGATGAAGAACTTCCGTGCAAAGGAAGAAACCTGGTCTCAGCTTTCTACGTAGTATTCGGACCTCTGATAAGTATGGTTAGAGCTGAAGACGGAGAAGTCAACGAGTATGTAGTTGAAGGAAAGAAAGACAGTGATATAGAGATCCACTTGGCTTCAGAAGATTTGGAGCTACCTGAACCGAAGATCTATGGTTTCGGAGGTAACAAGAACTGGACAGAAGACTTCCGTAAACTTGAGAACAAGATTTCAGAACAGTACAAACTTCGGTACGGAGGAGCCTTAGTTGGAGACTTCAACCAGGTTCTGCATTATGGAGGAGTATTTGCTTATCCTAAACGTACAGATGCAGAGAACGGGAAGTACAGACTGATGTTTGAAGGGAATCCAATGGCTTACATAGCGGAGATGGCGGGAGGTGCATCGACAGACGGCGAAAGATCTGTTTTAGATGTAGAGGCTGAAGAGCTACATCAACGTGTTCCTTTCCACGCAGGGAATACGGAGCTGGTTGAAAGTTTAGAAGAAGAGCTTGGAAACTGAAAAGAAACCGGCTTCTTCCAAACATGTTTTTATTATTTTTATGTAACAAATAGATGGTAGGGAGGAGTCAAACTTGTCTAAAGATATATACGATATAGCTAACGA
>LFCJ01000103.1_pt1 | contig 45448 bp, 51 predicted proteins | sample 643141 | NCBI WGS metagenome assembly LFCJ01 (sample SAMN03766243, study PRJNA286221) | soda lake metagenome | biome: soda lake; feature: Kulunda steppe; material: water; isolation source: sample B1-Br-g2 brine of Lake Bitter-1 | place: Russia: Kulunda steppe | collected 2010-07
AAACGGCGCCCGCCCGCCCCAGGCGCCGCGCGCGCTGGTGGCGGTGAGATAGGCCGTCCAGACCTCCGCCGCCCGCCCGCGCCAGCGCCGAAACAGCGCCGCGTCGGCCACGCCCGCATGCGCCGTCGCCGCGTCGGGCCAGGCGGCGAGGATCGCCCAGACGGCGGTGTTGGGGCGCGGGGTGAAGCCCTCGCCGGTGCCCGAACCGCACAGCCGGACGAACTCCGCCTGCGGCAGCGGCCCGCCGGGGCGGCGCGCGGCGGCCATCTCGCCAAGCACCATCAGCCGCGCGAGCGGGCGCGTGAAGCGAAACAGGCTCAGGCTGATGGTCTGCATTGCTGCTCCCGCAAGGTGTCAACTCAATCTGACAGAGTTCGGCGTGGGGGGGAAGGGTGTGGCACGTCGAGGGAGAAATTTTGCCGCACCGCCCGCTGATGCCAGAGAGCGGATTGTAAATCAAACTGGACACTGTATCATGCAGGTCATGTTTACAGATTCCTCCACCCCGCCCCCCTCCGACGCCACCGGCGATGCCGTTGTCATCGGTGCCGGGCTCGGCGGGCTCGCCGCGGCGATGCGGCTCGGCGCCAAGGGCTACCGGGTCACGGTGCTCGACAAGCTCGACAGCCCGGGCGGGCGCGGCTCGGCGATCACCCAGGGCGGGCATCGCTTCGATCTCGGCCCCACCATCGTGACGGTGCCGCAGACGCTGCGCGCGCTCTGGGCCGATTGCGGGCGCGATTTCGACGCCGACGTCGATCTGCGCGCGCTCGATCCGTTCTACGAGATCCGCTGGCCCGATGGCAGCCGCTTCGCCGCGCGCCAGGACACCGAGGCGATGCGCGCCGAAGTGGCGCGGCTGTCGCCCCGCGATGTGGCCGGCTATGACCGGTTCCTGCGCGATGCCGAGGCGCGCTACGATTTCGGCTTCGAGGATCTTGGCCGCCGGCCGATGCACCGCTTTGCCGATCTTCTCAAGGTGCTGCCACGATTCGCGATGCTGCGGGCGGACCGCTCGGTGCATGCCCATGCCGCGCGGCGGGTGCGCGATCCAAGGCTGCGCATGGCGCTGTCGTTTCATCCGCTCTTCATCGGCGGCGATCCGTTTCGGGTCACCTCGATGTATATCCTCGTCAGCCATCTCGAGAAGCAGTTTGGCGTGCATTACGCGATGGGCGGCGTCGGCGCGATCGCCGAGGCCATGGTGCGCGTGATCGCGGGGCAGGGCGGGCAGGTGATCCAGAACGCCGAGGCCGACCGCATCGAGGTCGCGGATGGCCGTGCGCGCGGCGTGCAGCTTGGGGACGGCCGGCGTTTCGAGGGCGATGTGGTCGTCTCGAATGCCGATGCCGGGCACACCTATGACCGGCTGCTGCGCGACCGCCCCAAGCGGCGCTGGGGCGCGGCCAAGCTGCGGCGCAAGCGCTGGTCGATGGGGCTGTTTGTGTGGTATTTCGGCACTTCGGGCACGGCGCATAAATGGCCCGATATCGGCCATCACACGATCTTCAACGGCCCGCGCTACAGCGGACTCGTGCGCGACATCTTCCGCCGCGGACGCCTGTGCGAGGACATGAGCCTCTACCTGCATCGCCCCTCCGTCACGGACCCCTCCGTCGCACCCGAGGGCGGCGACACCTTCTATGCGCTCTCGCCGGTGCCGCATCTCGGGCATCCGGACGCCGTGGACTGGGACGCCGAGCGCGAGCGGTATCGCGCCGCGGTGCTCGCCGAGCTCGAGACGCATCTGCCCGGCCTCGGCGCGCATATCACCGAATCGCTTACCTTCACGCCGGCGGATTTCCGCGACCGCTATCTGAGCCCGCACGGGGCGGGATTCTCGCTCGAGCCAAGGATCCTTCAATCGGCCTGGTTTCGCCCGCACAACGTCTCCGAGGAACTGCCGGGGCTCTATCTCGTGGGCGCGGGGACGCATCCGGGGGCAGGGGTGCCCGGGGTGATCTCCTCGGCCGAGGTGCTCGGCAAGCTGGTCCCCGACGCGCCCACCATGCCCGCGCGCGCGGCGCTGCCGGTGGCGGCGGAATAAGGCGATGGTGGCCGACGCGGATATCGCCGCCTGCCGCGCCGCGATCCGGACCGGGTCGCATTCCTTTCATGCCGCCTCCCGGCTTTTGCCGCGGCGGGTGCGCGATCCGGCGCTGGCGCTCTATGCCTTCTGCCGGCTGGCCGATGATGCGGTCGACGAGGTCGCGGGATCCGAGCGCGCGCGCGCGGTCGCGCGGCTGCGTGCCCGGCTCGAGGCGGTCTATCGCGACACCCCCCGTGACGCACCCGCCGATCGGGCCTTCGCGCGCGTGGTGCACGACTTCGCGATGCCGCGCGCGCTACCCGACGCTCTCATCGAGGGGCTCGAATGGGATGCCGAGGGCCGGCGCTACGACACGCTGGCCGATGTGCTCGCCTATTCGGCGCGGGTGGCGGCGGCGGTGGGCGCGATGATGTGCGTGCTCATGCGGGTGCGCGATGCGGATGCGCTGGCGCGGGCCTGCGATCTCGGGCTGGCGATGCAGCTGACCAACATCGCGCGCGATGTTGGCGAGGATGCACGCGCCGGGCGGATCTACCTGCCGCGCGACTGGCTGCACGAGGCCGGGATCGCGCCGCGCGCCTTTCTTGCCGATCCGCGCCCGGATCCGCGCATCGCCGCCGTGGTGCGCCGTCTGCTGGGGCAGGCCGACCGGCTCTATCGCCGTGCCGAGGCCGGGATTGGGGCGCTGCCCGCCGATTGCCGCCCCGGCATCTTCGCCGCACGCCACATCTATGACGGCATCGGCACCGCCGTCGCGCGCGCCGGCCATGATAGCATCAGCACCCGCGCGCGCACCGGCGGGCCGCGCAAGCTCGGCTGGATCGGGCTGTCGGCGCTGCGCACCGGCGGCACAATGCTGCTGCCGCGCCCGGCGACCTTGCATGCCCGGCCCGAGCCCGAGGTCGCGCATCTCGTCGCCGCCGCCGCGCTGGCGCGCCCGGAACCCAGCGGCACCGACGCGCTCTTCGAGGTCTTCGCCCAGCTCAAGGCGCGCGATCGCGCCCATGCGCCGGAGGGCTTGGACGCGGGCGGCGCCTGAGATACTTCTCGGGGGCCGGTATTGGAGGGCGCGATGGACTGGGGCCTGTTTCTGACGTTTCTGGCCGCCTGCGGGGCGGCGGCGACCACGGGCGCGATGTTCGACCCGGGCGAGTGGTATCGCAGCCTTTCCAAGCCCGTCTGGACGCCGCCCAACTGGGCGTTTCCGGTCGTGTGGACGGTCCTCTACATCGCCATCGCCTTCGCCGCGATGCGGATCGGCATGATCGAGGGCACGCAGCAGGCGCTGGCCTTCTGGGCGTTGCAGATCGCCTTCAACACGCTGTGGACGCCGATCTTCTTCGGCCTTCGGCGGATGCGCGCGGCGTTCATCGTGATCGTCGGGCTGTGGCTGTCGGTGGCGGCGACGATGCTCGCCTTCCTGCAGCACGATCTGATCGCCGGGCTGCTTCTTGCGCCGTATCTGCTTTGGGTGACGATCGCGACGGCGCTGAATTTCTCGGTCTGGCAGCGCAACCCGCAATTCGCCACCTGACTCAGCCGCGCCAGCCCGCCCGGCGCGGCACCCGCACGGCCAGCATCGGCTTGAGCCATGGCGATGCGAATCGGCGCAGATCGAGCGCTTCATGCACGCCCGTCGTCTCCACCCCGTCGATACGGGTGCGTACCGCCGCGCGGTTGTAGAAGGGGGCGTCCAGCATCGCGAGAACCTGCCGCGGCTGGTAGCCCGCATCCGCGCGCGTGGATCGCCCGAGCGCCCAGAGCGAGCGCGGCAGCCGCGCCGCGGGTGGCGGCTCGAAGCGCCGCGCCACCCCTTGCGCATCGAATCGCAGCCCGAGCGCGAGCTTCGAGCCATCCGCGCGCACCGCGTCGTAGAAACACGCCGCGCCCTCCGGCACCGGGAAGCGGCCCCAGCTCCAGGTCGCGAAATCCTGCTCCAGCGCGCGGGTGCCGAAATTGGCGTCGAAATAGCCGTGCCCGCTCCAGCGATGGCCGCGATCGAGATCGACCTCGATGCGCGCGGCGGGTGCGAAGGGGCGCCAGACATGCGCACCGTCCGGCGTCAGTGCGACCTCGGTGTCGGTGACCATCGTCGGGGTGAGCGCGATGCGCCCGCGCAGCCGCCCGATCAGCGGCGGCGAGGCGATCTCGTCGATGTCGATGACGAGCCCGCCATCGACCCAGCGCATCGCGCTCGGCCCGACCCGCAGGGTGTCCTCGCTGCGGTGCAGCGCCGCGCGGCCGCGATCGGTCATCGCGAAGCGCCCGCCGGGGCCGTAGGTCGCCACGTTGATGCAGCAGTGATTCGCCGGATCGCGCCGCCCCGACCACGCATACCAGGGCGAGAAGACCGAGCCTATGAATCCGATGACCGAGACCGCCCGGCGCCCGCATTCCGAGATCCCGTCGACGTACCACCATGCGTAGCCGTTCGCCGGAACCTCGAGCGCGAAGCAAGGTCGCTCTCGATCGCCTCGGCCGCGTGCGTGCCGGAGCGTGCCGCCATCGGCACCCCCGCCCCCGGATGCGCCCCGCCCCCCGCCAGGTAGAGCCCCGTCAGCCGGGTTCGCGCCGTCGGCCGGCGAAACGGCGCCGTCAGGCCGTGCGGGCTCAGCCCGTAGAGCGCGCCGCGCGAGCCCGGAAACCGGCGCTCGAACCCCGCCGGGGTCGTCGCCGCCGTCGCGTCCGGCTCCGGCGTGAAGGTCAGCCCGAAGCGGGCCAGGTGATGAAAGATCCGGCGCGGGCATGGCGGCTCCTCTGCGCCGAGCGGCGGCGCGTTCATGATGATCTCGAAACGCTCGGGGTCGGTGCCGGGCCCCTGGCCCGGTGCGCGGTCCTGCGCGCAGACATAGAGCGTCGGCTCCTTGGGGCGGCGGCCGCGCGCGATGGGTCCGAACTCGGCGGTGGGGTCGGCGGCGAAGTAGAGGTTGTGGCGTATCAGGTCGGCGCCGTCCGGCCGCGCGGCGAAGGCCCAGACCTCGGCGGAGAGGCTGCGTGGCACGGTCGCGGCGACGGGCAGGCAGCCCTTGACGTCCGGGCCGAGCAGCCCGGCATTGAGCGCGGCGGGATCGCCGTTGAACACCACGCGATCCGCCGCGAGTTCGGTGCCGTCGGCGAGCGTGACGCCGCTGACGCGCCCGCCCGCGCGCCGGATCCGGGCGACGCGGCAGTTCAACCGGATGCGGGCCCCGTGCGCTGCCGCCAGATCGGCCATCGCCCGGGCGAGCGCGTGCATCCCGCCCTCGATGCTCCAGACCCCGCGCGCCTCCGCCTGCCAGATCAGCGCCAGCACTGCGGGTGACAGCTCCGGATGACCGCCGACATAGGTGGCGTAGCGGCCAAAGAGCTGCGCGAGCCGCGGATCGGTGAAGCTGCGCGCCAGCAGATCGGCGAGCGAGCGCCCCGGCACCAGCGCGGCGCCCAGCCCCGGCGTCGTGAGCGCCGCGCGCGCGAGCCCGGCAAGGCGCGGGCGCGGCGCGCGCATCATCGGCGCCTCGAAGGCCGTGTAGAGCCGCGCCGTGAGGGCGTCGAAGCGGCGAAACTCCGCCGCCGCGCCCGCGCCCGCGAAGGCGCCGATGGCGTCTTCGCTCGCCTGCGGGTCGGCGAACAGGTCGAGCCGCCCGCCATCGGGCCAGGAATGGCGCGCGAGGATCGGCTCGGGATGCAGCGTCACGTGATCCTCGAGCCGCGCGCCCGCATCCTCGAAGAGGCGATCGAACATCTCGCGCAGCGTCAGCACGGTGGGCCCGGCATCGACGGCGCCGGCGGCGCTCGGGACGGTGCGCATCTTGCCGCCGGGGGCGTCGGCGGCCTCGAGCACCGTCACGTCGCGGCCGCGCCGCGCGAGGCTGATCGCCGCCGCGAGCCCGCCCATTCCGGCGCCGATAATGATGATCTTCGTGTCGCGAGCGCGTGTCATGTTGCCCGATTGTTGACTCGGCCCGGCGAAGTGTCCAGTGTAATTTACACATGAGTGTCGCGTCGAATTGACATAGTGCCTTGCAAAGGAGTCGCCAATGCACTTCAGCCCCCGGATCGAGAGCGCCCTCGGCGCGGCGATGGCGCAGGCGGGCGGGCAGGGGGCGCCGCCGCGGCTCGCCGCCGCGCTCGACCATGCCGTGCGGCCCGGCGGTGCGCGGATCCGGCCCACGATCCTCATCGCGGTGGCGCAGGCCTGCGGCGAGGACCGCCCCGTGCTCACCGACGCGGCCGCGGCCGCGCTCGAGCTGATCCATTGCGCGAGCCTCGTGCATGACGATCTGCCCGCCTTCGACGACGCCGCCGAGCGGCGCGGCAAGCCGAGCCTGCATCGCGCCTTCTCCGAGCCGCTCGCCGTGCTGGCGGGCGACAGCCTGATCCTGCTGGCCTTCGACCGGATCGCACAAGTCGGCGCGCATGAGCCCGCCCGTGCGCTCGCGCTCACACAATGCCTTGCGGCGCGATCCGGCATGCCCGGCGGCATCTGCGCCGGGCAGGGCTGGGAGAGCGAGCCATCGGTCGATCTCGACGCCTATCACCGCGCCAAGACCGGCGCGCTCTTCATCGCCGCGACGCGGATGGGCGCGATCGCCGCAGGCCATGACGCGGAGCCCTGGGACGAGCTCGGCGCGCATATCGGTGCCGCGTTTCAGATCGCCGACGATCTGCGCGATGCCTGCGACGAGGCGCTCGGCAAGCCGGTCGGGCAGGATGCGGCGCATGGCCGGCCGAGTGCGGTGGCGACCTACGGCGTGCGCGGCGCGCGCGCGCGGCTGCGCGAGACGCTCGGCGGGGCCATCGCCTCGATCCCGGCCTGTCCCGGCGAGGCGGCACTTGCGCGGCTCGTGACCCACTACGCCGAGCGCATGGCTCCGCAGCCCGCCGCCGCGCCGCCGGGCGCCGGGCGTGGCTGAAGCGCCCGCGCGCGGACCATTTGCGCCGGGCTGGACCGCGCGGCTGATCGCGCGGCCCGGTTTTCAGCGCTTCGCCGCCCGCGTGCCGGGCCTGCGCCGCATCGCGCGGGCCGAGGGTGCGGCGCTGTTCGATCTCATGCAGGGTTTCGTGCGCAGCCAGGTGCTGATGGCGCTGGTGGAGCTTCGGCTCCTGCACCGGCTCGCCGATGCGCCGGCCACGGCTGCGGTGCTGGCGCCGGGGTCCGGCGTTGCGCCCGAGCGGATGCAGGTGCTGCTGCAGGCGGGGGCCGGGGTGGGGCTGCTGAAGCGGCGGCGCGACGGGCGATTCGCGCTCGCGCGGCGGGGTGCTGCGTTTCTCGGGGTGCCGGGGCTCGAGGCGATGGTGCGCCATCACGCGGTGCTCTATCGCGACCTCGCCGACCCGGCGGCCTTCCTGCGCGGCGAGTCGGAGCCCGAGCTCGCCCGGTTCTGGCCCTATGTCTTCGGTGCGGCCGCGGCGGATGATCCCGAGGCCGCGCAGCGTTACTCCGGGCTGATGGCCGACAGCATGGCGCTCGTGGCTGCCGACACGCTGCGCAGCGTGCGGCTCAAGGGGGTGCGCCATCTCATGGATATCGGCGGCGGCACCGGAACATTTCTCGCGGCGGTCGGTGCGGCCTGTCCGGATCTGGAGCTGAGCCTGTTCGATCTTCCCGAAGTCGTTGCCGGGGCGCCGCCGGTGCTGCGCGGCGCCGGGATCGCCGGGCGGGTGACGATCCATGCGGGCAGTTTTCGCGACGATCCGCTGCCCGAGGGGGCGGATGCGATCAGCCTCGTGCGGGTGCTCTATGATCACGGCGACGACACGGTCGCGGCGCTCTTGCGCGCCGTGCATGGCGTGTTGCCGCCCGGCGGGCGGGTGATCGTCTCCGAGCCGATGTCGGGCGGCGCGCGGCCCGACCCGAGCACGGATGTCTATTTCGCGATCTACACCCTCGCGATGCGCACCGGCCGCGTGCGCAGCCCCGCGGAAATCCGCACCGCCCTGGCCGATGCGGGATTCGCCGAGACCGCCCCGAGTCGCGGCGATCGGCCCTATGTCACGCAAGTTATGACAGCTCGCAAGGCCGTTAGCGCGGCCTGAAACGCGTCCATGAAGGGCCTTCGCAAAATCTGTCATCTTTAGTTGACATATGCTTGTGTAAGTATATCGTGACAGTAAGAGACCAGAGACCCGCAGGCGAGCCTCCGCAAACCAACTCACCGCGGAGCCGAGAAGGAGCCAGGGACCGTGCAGACCACAGCCGTCATCATGTCACAGCCCGGCGCCGTCGCCCTCGGAGCGCTGCCCCTCAACACGCCGGGTCCGCGCGACATCGTCGTCGAGATCGCGCATTCGGGCATCTCCACCGGAACCGAGAAACTCTTCTGGGACGGCACGATGCCGGCCTTTCCCGGCATGGGCTATCCGCTCGTGCCCGGCTACGAGGCTGCCGGCGAGGTCGTCGAGGCTGGCGAGGCCAGCGGCTTTCGCGCCGGCGACCATGTCTTCGTCCCCGGTGCCAACTGTTTCGACGCCGCCGGCCCCGAGCCGGTGCGCGGGCTGTTCGGCGGCGCGGCGCGCCATCTCGTCAGCGATGCGGGCCGGGTGGCGCGGATCGATGCAGCGATGGGCCGTGACGGGGCGCTGCTGGCGCTCGCGGCCACGGCGCGGCACGCGCTCGCCGGGTTTGACCGCGCGCTGCCGCAGCTGATCGTCGGGCACGGCGTGCTCGGCCGGCTGCTCGCGCGGCTCACCCTCGCCGCCGGGGCGCCCGCGCCCACGGTCTGGGAGCTCGATCCGGCGCGGCAGGGCGGTGCGGAGGGCTATCCGGTCTGTCATCCCGACGATGACACGCGCCGCGACTACGCCGCGATCTACGACGCCTCCGGCGCGCCGGAGTTCATCGACACGCTGATCGGCCGGCTGGCGAAGGGCGGCGAAGTGGTTCTGGCGGGGTTCTACACCGCGCCGGTGCAGTTCGCCTTCGCGCCCGCCTTCATGAAGGAGGCGCGGCTGCGCATTGCCGCCGAATGGACACCCGACGACCTGACCGCGACGCGCGCGCTCATCGAGTCCGGCGCGCTGTCGCTCGGCGGGCTCGTCACACACAGCCGCCCGGCGGGCGAGGCACCCGCGGCCTATGCCGCGGCCTTCTCCGATCCGGGCTGCCTGAAAATGATTCTCGACTGGGAGGGCCACGCATGACGTTCGACGCGCCGAATCTTAAGGACTTCGACGCCAGGCTGCGCGAGGAGGCGAGCGAGGAACCCTCGCTGGAAGTGCCGCAGGGCGAGCCCACCAAGAAGACCCAGATCATCGCGATCTACGGCAAGGGCGGGATCGGCAAATCCTTCACCCTCGCGAACCTGTCCCACATGATGGCCGAGCAGGGAAAGCGCGTGCTGCTGATCGGCTGCGATCCGAAATCGGACACCACCAGCCTGTTGTTCGGCGGCAAGGCCTGCCCGACGATCATCGAGACCTCGACGCAGAAGAAGCTCGCCGGCGAGGACATGAAGATCGGTGATGTGTGCTTCAAGCGCGGCGGCGTCTTCGCGATGGAACTCGGTGGTCCCGAGGTCGGCCGCGGCTGCGGCGGGCGCGGCATCATCCACGGCTTCGAGATGCTCGAGAAGCTCGGCTTCCATGATTGGGATTTCGACTACGTGCTGCTCGATTTCCTCGGCGACGTGGTCTGCGGCGGCTTCGGCCTGCCGATCGCGCGCGACATGGCCCAGAAGGTCATCCTGGTGGCCTCGAACGACCTGCAGTCGCTCTATGTGGCCAACAATGTCTGCTCCGCGGTCGAGTATTTCCGCAAGATGGGCGGCAATGTCGGTGTCGCCGGGCTCGTGGTGAACAAGGACGACCAGTCCGGCGAGGCGCAGGCCTTTGCGGACTCCGTGGGGATCCCGGTCCTCGCCGCGATCCCGCAGAATGACGACCTGCGCAAGAAATCCGCCAATTACCAGATCGTCGGCACCGCCGAGAGCCAGTGGGGCGCCCTGTTCGCCGAGCTGGGCGAGAACGTGTCGACGGCCCCGCCGCTGCGGCCCGCTGCACTGTCGCAGGACGGGCTTCTGGGGCTGTTCGACTCCAAGGATACCGGCGGCGACGTGGTTCTGGAGCCGGCGACCGATGCCGACATGCGCGGCACGCGCAGCGTCGCCAAGGCGTCGCTCGAAGTCGTCTACGACGAAGTCTGATCGGGGAGCGCACGCGATGACCGGAGAGATCCGCTACGACGATGCCGCCTCGGCCGAGGTGATCCAGGGCGCCGCGTCCGAACCGGCACCGGACTCGCCCGAGACCGAAGGCGCGCCGACCCCGCCGAACTCCGCCGATGGTGTGGGGTGCCACGCCGGGGCGGGCGAGATGGAGAAGGCCGCGCGTCTGGCCGGGCAGTCCGAGGTGCTCGACCAGTACGCCAAGGACTACCCGCAAGGTCCGCATGACAAGCCGCAATCGATGTGCCCGGCCTTCGGGTCGCTGCGGGTGGGGCTGCGGATGCGGCGCACCGCGACGGTGCTGTCGGGTTCGGCCTGCTGCGTCTACGGGCTGACCTTCGTGTCGCACTTCTACGGTGCGCGCCGGTCGGTGGGCTATGTGCCCTTCGACTCCGAGACGCTGGTGACCGGCAAGCTGTTCGAAGATATCCGCGAGGCGGTGCACGACCTCGCCGATCCCGAGCATTACGACGCCATCGTGGTGACCAATCTGTGCGTGCCCACCGCCTCGGGGGTGCCGCTGCGGCTGCTGCCCAAGGAGATCAACGGGGTGCGCATCATCGGCATCGAGGTGCCCGGCTTCGGCGTGCCGACCCATGCCGAGGCCAAGGACATCCTGTCGGGCGCGATGCTCAACTATGCCCGCGCCGAGGTCGAGGCCGGCCCGGTGCCGGCGCCCGAGCGCGGGCGCTCGGACCGGCCCAGCGTGACCATGCTCGGCGAGATGTTTCCGGGCGATCCGGTGATGATCGGGCGGATGCTCGCGCCGATGGGGCTCGCCGCCGGGCCGGTGGTGCCGTGCCGCGAATGGCGCGAGCTCTACGCCGCGCTCGATGGTGGCGCCGTGGCCGCGATCCATCCCTTCTACACCGCCGCGATCCGCGAATTCGAGGCGGCGGGGCGGCCCATCGTCGGCTCCGCGCCGGTCGGCCATGACGGCACCGCCGCCTGGCTCGCCGAGATCGGCGCGGCCTTCGGGTTGCCCTCCGACAAGGTCGCCGAGGCGCAGAACGCCGCGCTGCCGGGCATCCGCGAGGCGCTTGCCGGCGCGCCCATCGACGGGACGGTGACGGTATCGGGCTACGAGGGCTCCGAGCTGCTCGTGGCGCGTCTCCTCATCGAGAGCGGGGCGAACGTACCCTATGTCGGCACGGCCTGCCCGCGCACCAAGTGGTCGCAGCCCGATATCGAGTGGCTCGAGGCGAAGGGCGCGAAGGTGACCTTCCGCGCCTCGCTCGAGGATGACTGCGCCGCGATGGAGGCGATCCGCCCCGATCTCGCCATCGGCACCACGCCGGTGGTGCAGAAGGGCAAGGAGCTGTCGATCCCGTCGCTCTACTTCACCAACCTGATCTCGGCGCGCCCGCTGATGGGGCCGGCCGGGGCGGGCAGCCTCGCCGAGGTGATCAACGCCGCCATCGGCAACCGCGACCGCATGGAGCGGATGACCGAGTTCTTCGAGGGCGTTGGCACCGGCGACACCGCCGGTGTCTGGGAAGGGGCGCCCAATCTGCGCCCCGATTTCCGCGCGTTGAACCAGAAGAAGCTCGACAAGGCCGCGCGCGCCGCCAAAGCCCAGGAGATGATCTGATGCTGGTGCAGGATCACGACAGGGCCGGGGGCTACTGGGGCGCGGTCTATGCGTTCTGCGCGGTCAAGGGGCTGCAGGTGGTGATTGACGGGCCGGTGGGCTGCGAGAACCTGCCGGTGACCTCGGTGCTGCACTACACCGACGCGCTGCCGCCGCACGAGCTGCCCATCGTCACGACGGGGCTCGGCGAGGAGGAACTCGGCCGCGACGGCACCGAGGGCGCGATGAAGCGCGCCTGGAAGCAGCTCGACCCGGCGCTGCCCGCGGTCGTGGTCACCGGCTCCATCGCCGAGATGATCGGCGGCGGGGTGACGCCGCAGGGGACCAACCTGCAACGCTTCCTGCCGCGCACCATCGACGAGGATCAGTGGCAGGCCGCCGACCGGGCGATCACCTGGATCTTCTCCGAATTCGGCATGACCAAGGGCCGCATGCCGCCCGAGAAGAAGCGCGAGGAGGGCACGCCCCCGCGCGTCAACATCATCGGGCCGATGTATGGCAGCTTCAACATGCCCTCCGATCTCGCCGAGATCCGCCGCCTCGTCGAGGGGATCGGCGCCGAGATCAACATGGTGATGCCGCTCGGCGCGCATCTCGCCGAGATGCGCAACCTCGTGAATGCCGATGTCAACGTCACCATGTATCGCGAATTCGGCCGCGGGCTGTGCGAGACGCTGGGCAAGCCGTATCTGCAGGCGCCGATCGGGATCGACTCGACGACGCGGTTCCTGCGCAAGCTCGGCGAGCTCACCGGCCTCGACCCCGAGCCCTTCATCGAGCGCGAGAAGAACAGCACCATCAAGCCGGTGTGGGATCTGTGGCGCTCGGTCACGCAGGACTTCTTCGCCACGGCGAGCTTCGCCATCGTCGCGAACGAGACCTATGCCCGCGGCGTGCGCAATTTTCTCGAGGCCGATCTCGGCCTGCCCTGCGCCTTTGCGGTGGCCCGCCGGGCCGGGCACAAGACCGACAATGATGAGGTGCGCGCGCTGATGGCCGCGCGCCGGCCGCTCATCGTGATGGGCTCGATCAACGAGAAGATGTATCTCGCCGAGCTCAAGGGCGGCCACGGCCCGCAGCCCGCCTTCATCCCGGCGAGCTTTCCGGGCGCCGCGATCCGGCGCGCCACCGGCACGCCCTTCATGGGCTATGCCGGCGCGACCTATCTCTTGCAGGAAGTGTGCAACGGGCTTTTCGACGCGCTGTTTCACATCCTTCCGCTTGGCACCGACATGGACAGCGCGGCGGCCACGCCGACGACGCTGCGCCGCGACCTGCCCTGGGACGACGACGCCTCCGCGGCGCTCGATCGCATCGTGGCGGACCATCCGATCCTGACCCGCATCAGTGCCGCGCGCAATCTGCGCGAGGCCGCCGAGAAGGCCGCGCTGGACGCCGGCCATGAGCGGGTTGCCCGCGCCACCGTGGAAGCGCTTTCGGGCGCGGGCACGGGCGCATCATCAGCTTCGAGTGAAGGAGAGAGAGCATGACCGACCAGACCGTCAACAAGACGATGCCAGGCCGCGCGCCGCGCATGGAGTTTCGTGTGTATTTCGCGCTGATCCTGATGCTCGCGCTTCCGGTCACGATGCTGAAATGGGTCGCCGCGCTCGTGCGCACCGGCCAGGCCCCGGCGCAGGGACCGCTCGCGCAGGCTTTCTGCGAGGCGCGCACCATCACGCCGCTGATTTTCTCCAACTGATCCGGTTGGAGCACCAGTTCGCCGCGCTCGTCGCGCGGTGGATATGCGGGGGGGCATCCCGTCCACCCGTCAACCCGGCCGCGGGGCTCGCGGCGTCAGTCTGACGATCCGGAGGATACAATGGCTGATAAAACTGACCTGTCGTTCACAGGTCTCACCGAGGAGCAGGCGCAGGAACTGCACTCCGTCTACATGAGCGGGCTCTGGCTGTTCACGTCCATTGCCGTGGTTGCTCACCTGGCGGTGTTCATCTGGCGCCCCTGGTTCTGAGGAAGGATACGATATGAGCAAGTTCTACAAGATCTGGCTGATCTTCGATCCGCGTCGCGTTTTCGTGGCGCAGGGGGTCTTCCTCTTCCTGCTGGCAGCACTGATCCATCTCGTGCTGCTGAGCACCCCCAGCTACAACTGGTTCACCATCGCGGCGGAGAAGTATGACCGTCCGGTGGCGAGCTCCGAGTAACGCTGGTCACGCACTCGTCGCGGGCGGGTTCGCTGCCCGCGACCATCGCGCAACCTGACCGGACGGACCTTGCGCCTCGGGCGCGGGACGGCCTGCAAGCGGAGAAAGAAGCATGGCACTGCTCAGCTTCGAACGAAAATACCGCGTGCCGGGCGGCACGCTCGTCGGCGGCAATCTGTTCGACTTCTGGGTCGGTCCGTTCTACGTCGGCTTTTTCGGTGTCACGACGATCTTCTTTTCGATCCTCGGCACCCTGTTGATCCTGTGGGGCGCGGTCCTGCAGGGGACCTGGAACCCCTGGCTGATCTCGATCGACCCCCCGGCCGTGGCCAACGGCCTCGCCGCCGCGCCGCTCGCCGAGGGCGGGCTTTGGCAAGTCGTCACGATCTGCGCCATCGGCGCCTTCGTCAGCTGGATGATGCGCGAGGTCGAGATCTGCCGAAAGCTGGGCATGGGCTATCATGTTCCCTTCGCCTTCGGCGTCGCGATCTTCGCCTATGTCACGCTGGTGGTGATCCGCCCGGTGCTCATGGGCGCCTGGGGACATGCCTTTCCCTACGGCATCTGGACGCATGTCGACTGGGTGTCGAACACCGGCTACACCTACGGCAACTTCCTCTACAACCCGGCGCACATGATCGCGGTGACGTTCTTCTTCACCACGACGCTCGCGCTTGCCCTGCACGGGGCGCTGATCCTGTCGGCGGCCAACCCGTCGAAGAAGGGCGACAAGATGCGCACCCCCGATCACGAGGACACCTTCTTTCGCGATCTGATCGGCTACTCGGTGGGTACGCTGGGCATTCACCGGCTCGGCCTGCTGCTGGCGCTCAATGCCGGCTTCTGGAGCGCCGTCTGCATCGTGATCTCGGGCACCGTATGGTTCGGTAACTGGGAGCTGTGGTGGAACTGGTGGCTCAATCTGCCCTGGTGGGCCGGCATCGAAGGAGGCGTGAACTGATGGCCGAGTATCAAAACATATTCACCCAGGTTCAGGTCCGCGGTGCGCCCGAGATGGGCATGACCGAAGAGGTCGAGCTGGGCAACCGCACCGGGTCGGCCGGGTTCTCCAAGCTGCTCGGCTGGTTCGGCAACGCCCAGCTCGGCCCGATCTATCTCGGCACGATGGGGGTGATCTCCATCGCGACCGGGCTGATCTGGTTCTTCATGGTGGGCGGCTGGTACTGGTACCAGGCCGGCTTCAACCCGGCGATCTTCATGCGTGACCTGTTCTGGTTCTCGCTCGAGCCGCCGGCGCCGGAATACGGGCTGAGCTTTCCGCCGCTTGCGGAAGGGGGGTATTTCCTGATCGCCTCCTTCTTCCTGCTGGTGTCGGTGATGACCTGGTGGGTTCGCACCTATCTGCGCGCCGAGGCGCTCGGGATGGGCAAGCATGTCGCCTGGGCCTTCGCCTCCGCGATCTGGCTGTTCCTGGTGCTCGGGCTGTTTCGCCCGGTGCTGATGGGCAGCTGGTCCGAGGCGGTCCCCTACGGCATCTTCAGCCATCTCGACTGGACCAACAACTTCTCGCTGCGCTACGGCAACCTGTTCTACAACCCGTTCCACGCGCTCTCGATCGTGTTCCTCTACGGCTCGGCGCTTCTGTTCGCGATGCACGGGGCGACGATCCTCGCGGTGTCGCGCTTCGGCGGCGACCGCGAGCTCGAGCAGATCGTGGATCGGGGCACGGCCTCGGAGCGCGCGGCGCTGTTCTGGCGCTGGACGATGGGCTTCAACGCCTCGATGGAGGGTATCCATCGCTGGGCGTGGTGGTTCGCCGTGCTGACGACCCTGACGGGCGGTATCGGCATCCTGCTGACCGGGACGGTGGTGGACAACTGGTTCGCCTGGGCCGGTGAGCGCGGCTACGCGCCGAACTGAGAAGGACGAGAGTAATGCCGAACAACAACAACCAAGAGTACTTCCACGAGAGCCGCTTCGCGCAGATCCGCAACTGGATCATGTGGGAGATGCTTCGCGGGGCGGGCTATGCGGCGGCGGTGCTGCTGGTGGTCCTCGCCTTCATCCTGGTGCTCGTCGTGATCTCCTGGGCGCTGCCCGATCAGGCGCGCTCAGGGCTCGACATGCTCGGCCCCGTCGCGGCGTTCGCGCCGCCGATGGCGGGCTGAGCCGATGACAGGGGCGGGTGCGATGCGAGTCGCCCCGCCCCGATCCGTGTTCGGGCATTGCACGCCAGCCCGGACCGTGGGTGACCCCGTCGCCCGGTTCCCGACCTGGTGGCGACAGGCAACTGGTGCCGCGCGCCCTGCGTGCGGCACCCTTTTTATTTGACCCCAAGGAGTCCGTCATGCCCGCACCCGATACACCGCTTCTCGACAGGGTCGCCGGGCCGGGCGATCTGCGCGCCATGGATGACGCCGAGCTCGCGCAACTCGCCGACGAGCTGCGCGACGAGCTGATCGACGCCGTTTCCGGCACCGGCGGGCATCTGGGCTCCTCGCTCGGCGTGGTCGAGCTCAGCGTGGCGCTGCATGCCGTCTTCGATACCCCGCGCGACAAGCTCGTCTGGGATGTCGGGCATCAATGCTACCCGCACAAGATCCTCACCGGCCGGCGCGACCGGATCCGCACCCTGCGCCAGGGCGGCGGGCTGTCGGGCTTCACCAAGCGATCCGAGAGCGACTACGACCCGTTCGGCGCGGCGCATTCCTCGACCTCGATCTCGGCCGCGCTCGGCTTTGCGCTGGGGCGCGACATGGGCTGCGACACCGGCGACGCGATCGCCGTGATCGGCGACGGGGCGCTCACCGCCGGGATGGCCTACGAGGCGCTCAACAATGCCGGGCATGAGGGGCGGCGGCTGTTCGTGATCCTCAACGACAACGAGATGTCTATCGCCCCGCCCGTGGGCGCGATGTCAACCTATCTCTCGGGCATCAGCGGGGCAACCCCCGGCGCGCCCGGCGATCTGCGCGACGCCGCGCGGCAGGCGCGTGAGCGCATCACGGGCCTGCCCGGCGACGGCACGCTCTTCGAGGAGCTCGGCTTCGATTATGTCGGCCCGGTGGACGGGCACGACATGCCGGCGCTCCTGCGGGTGCTGCGCGGGGCGCGGATGCGCGCGACGGGGCCGGTGCTCATTCATGCCGTCACCGTCAAGGGCAAGGGCTACGCGCCCGCCGAGAGCGCGGCCGACAAGTATCACGGCGTCGCAAAATTCGACGTGGAATCGGGCGTGCAGGCCAAGTCGAAACCCGCCGCGCCAAGCTATACCGACGTGTTCGGCACTGCGCTGACCGAGGCCGCCGCGCGCGATCCGGCCATTGTCGCCGTTACGGCCGCGATGCCCGCGGGCACCGGCGTCGACATCATGGCGCGGCGCTTTCCCGAGCGCGTCTTCGATGTCGGCATTGCCGAGCAGCACGGCGTCACCTGCGCCGCCGGCATGGCCGCCGCCGGGCTCAAGCCCTTCGCCGCGATCTACTCGACCTTCCTGCAGCGGGCCTATGACCAGGTCGTCCATGACGTGGCGCTGCAGGGCCTGCCGGTGCGTTTCGCCATCGATCGCGCCGGGCTCGTCGGAGCGGACGGTGCGACGCATGCGGGGGCCTTCGATATCGGCTATCTCTCGACCCTGCCGGGCTTTACCGTGATGGCTGCCGCCGATGAGGCCGAGCTCGTGCATATGGTCGCGACCGCCGCCGCGCATGACGCGGGGCCGATCGCCTTTCGCTATCCGCGCGGCAACGGCACCGGCGTCGATTTGCCCGAGCACGGCACACCGCTCGCCATCGGCAAGGGGCGGGTCGTGCGCGAGGGGGGGGATGTGGCGATCCTGTCCTTCGGCGCGCATCTCGGTGAGTGCCTCGCCGCGGCCGACAGCCTCGCCGAGCGCGGGCTCAGCGCCACGGTCGCGGATGCGCGCTTTGCCAAGCCGCTCGATACCGATCTCGTCGAGCGCCTCCTGCGCAACCACGCCGCGCTGATCACTGTCGAGCAGGGTGCCGAGGGCGGCTTCGGGGCCCGGGTGCTGCAACATCTTGCGAATGCCGGCAAGCTCGACGCCGGTCGCGCCATCCGCACGATGACGCTGCCGGATCGTTTCATCGAGCAGGCAAGCCCGGAAGCGATGTATGCCGATGCGAGGCTCACGGCCGCCGATATCGCCGCCTGCGCGATCGGTGCCGCCCGGCCGCAGGGGTTGCGCGCGACGGGGTGATTCGGCGCGTCGGCGCCCTCTGACGCGCGCCATTCCGCCCCGCGCAACGACGTGTGCCGTGCTGGCATGCTGTTGCATACGATGCGAAATCCTATATTTACAATATTCGGCCGGGATCGCCATTCGATCAATAGACCCCATGACGGAGACCGTGCGGCGAAGTGGCGCACTCATCTTTTGACAACGCGTCGTTTAGGCGTAGGGTGTCCTCTGTCGAGTAAGGAAAGCTCGGCGGGGGATCTGCGGCGCCAAGCAGCCTCGGCGCCGATCAAATGCCCTTGGGGGGAGTCGGGGGATGCCGGTTCCGGATGATTCGGAGCATTTCGACCTGGCCGCGTATGAACGCGCCAGCAACGATTTTGTCGTGCTGCAGGACCACCTGCCGCGCGACGCGATCGTCAACCTCGCAAGCGAGGTGGTGACGCGTCTGAGCCGCGACATGGACAAGAAGCTGCGTCCGGACTCCCGGCCGAACGATGCCGAGATCGAGCAGTTGTGCGATGCGCTCCTGTCGCCCGAGCCGGAGGCAGCGGCCGAGCGCGTCGCATCGCTCCGCGCGCGCGGCGTCGCGGTCGCTGATCTCTACCAGGCCTATCTCGGCGGTGCGGCGCGCTGTCTCGGCGCGCGATGGGAGGCGAATACGGCGAGCTTTACCGACGTCACGATCGGGGCGAGCCGGATCTACGCCATCCTGCGCACGTTGCGCGACGATCTCGCGCATGGCACGATCCGTCACATGCGCAGCCTCGCCTTCGCGTCGGTCCCGGGCGAGCAGCACACGCTGGGTGTGAGCATGGCGGCGGATCTGTTTCGCGGCGATGGCTGGGATGTCGAGCTGCTGGTCGGGCTGTCGCACGAGGGGCTGCTTGAACGGCTTGAATCCGCGGACTTCGCGCTCACGGGGCTTTCCGCGAGCCGGGGGACCTCGTTTTCCAGCCTCGCGCGGCTCATCGTGTCGCTGCGGGTGTGCAATCCCAGCATGAGCATCCTGATCAGCGGAACGATCGTCGAGGATGCGCGCGACATCATCCCGCTGACCGGCGCGGACGGCATGTGCTGGGATCTCGACTCCGCGCGTCGCGAGGTCGACCGGCTTACCGCCCCCAGGATCGGCGCGCTCTAGAGATGGCTTTCTCGAAACTGAAGTCGCTGATCAGAAAGGCCGCTGCGCGAACCTACGATCAACTCTGGGCAGCCGTCGGCCAGGTCTGCGACCTGTTCCCAGACGAGGAGTGCTACAACTTCTTCAAGGCAGCAGGCTATGAAGCCGATTAACCGCGACACGCTCTAGAGCGCGTCGCGCTCATTCACATTCACGCGCCGCTCTCTAAACTCTTGAAATCGCATGTCCGAGGAGCGCAAAACCGGTCCCCACTTTTGCGCGACATGCTCTAAACGATCCCGACACGCCTCAAAGGGCCACGGGTGTGGCTGCATCGCCGCGCTGCAGCTTCATGGGTTCGGTTCGGGCGAGCTGCAGGACATGCGCCATGTAGGGCTTCGCGCCGTCCTCCGTGCGGGTCGCGGCAAAGAGCCGCCGGGTCAGGCCCGACTCGGTGAGCGGGCGCGTGACGTAGTCCGAGTTCAGCCGCACCTCGCGCAGCACCCAGTCGGGCAGCACCGACACGCCGCGATTGGACGCCACGAGCATCAGGATCACCGCGGTCAGCTCCACCTGCCGGATCGCGCGCGGCTCCACGCGGGCGGGGATCAGAAGCTGGCTGAACACGTCGAGCCGGCCGCGCTCGACAGGGTAGGTGATCAGGGTCTGGTCGCGAAAATCCTCGGCCTCGATGAATCGCTTGGCCGCGAGGGCGTGATGGCTCGAGGCGACGAAGACGGGCTCATAGTCGAACAGCGGCGTAAAGTCGATCCCGGCGAGCTCGTCGGGGTCCGAGGTGATGACGAGATCGACCTCCTCGCGCATCAGGGCGGGCAGCGCCCCGAAGGCCAGCCCCGGCCGGATATCGACATCCACATCGGGCCAGGCGTGCCGGAACCGCTCCAGCACCGGAAACAGCCACTCGAAGCAGGCATGGCACTCGATCGCCATGTGCAGCCGCCCGGCCTTGCCCGAGATCACCCCGGCGAGGTCCTCCTCCAGCGCCTCGATCTCGGGCAGGATCCGCTCGGCGGTGCGCAGGAGCCGCATCCCCGCCGCCGACAGCCTGAGCGGGCGCGTGCGGCGCACGAAAAGCTCCATGCCGACCTGATCCTCGAGCCCCTTGACCTGGTGCGACAGCGCCGATTGCGTGATGTTGAGCAGATCGGCGGCGCGCGCGAGGCCGCCCGCCTCGTGGATGGCGCGGATGCTGCGCAGATGGCGAAGCTCGATATGCATGCATGGTCCTCATATTGATCTTGAGAACTATGAGTTTGCTTCACGAAGGCATCGCTGCCACCTTCTTGTCAACCCTTCTGGAGGACTGACATGACAGCGCCGCGCGTTTCCTTCGAGTTCTTCCCGCCGAAGACCCTTGAGGCGAGTTTTCGCCTGTGGGACACGGTGCGGCTGCTCGCGCCGCTTCGGCCGCGCTTCGTATCGGTCACCTACGGCGCGGGCGGCACCACGCGCCAGCTTACCCATGAGGCCGTGACCACGATCGGCAAGCAGTTCGATCTCGACGTGGCCGCGCATCTGACCTGCGTGGACGCGACCCGCGACGAGACGCTCGGCATCGCGCATTCCTATGCCGATGCGGGGGTCAGCCAGATCGTCGCGCTGCGCGGCGACCCGCCGCGCGGCACGGAGGCGTTCACGCCGCATCCGGAGGGGTTCAACGGTTCCGTTGAGCTCGTCGAAGCGCTCGCCGAGACGGGGCGCTTCACGCTGCGCGTCGGCGCCTATCCCGAGCGCCACCCCGACGCGCCGACGCCGGGTTCCGACGTGACTTGGCTCAAGCGCAAGCTCGACGCGGGCGCGCATGAGGCGATCACGCAGTTCTTCTTCGACACGGACACCTTCCTGCGCTTTCGCGATGCCTGCGCGCGCGCCGGGATCGACAAGCCGATCATCCCCGGCGTCGTGCCCATCGACAACTGGAAGGGCGTGCGCAAGTTCGCCGTCAATTGCGGCGCGACGATCCCGAAATGGATGGACGACGCCTTCGAGAAGGCCGCCCGCGACGGGCGCGAGGACCTTCTTGCGACGACGATCGCCACCGAAATGTGCGACCGGCTGGTTCGGGAAGGGGTGGAGGACATCCACTTCTATACCCTGAACAAGGCCCATCTGACCCGCGATGTTTGCCACGCCATCGGCATCCAGCCCGCGGTGAGCCTGCAGCAGGTCGCCTGACGCTTCTCTCCTTCCGCCCGGGGTGCGGGGCGCCAAGGCGCGCCGCCCCCGGCGGGTCTTTTTCGCACAGGAGATCTTGCCGCGCCCCGGTCCGCCGGGCGCGGCCTTTTTCATGCCGCCCTTGCCGCGTGCAGGAGCGTCCAGACCCGCACCGGCGTGAACGGCATCTCGCCGCCCTCGACCCCGGCCTCGCGCAGCGCGTCGCGCACCGCGTTGGTCACCGCCGCGAGCGCACCCACCGTGCCCGCCTCGCCGCAGCCCTTCATGCCGAGCGGGTTCATCGGCGAGGGCACCGGCTCGGAGGCAAAGCGGATCATCGGCAGATTATCCGCGCGCGGCATCGCGTAATCCATGAAGCTCGCCGTGAGCAGCTGGCCGGTCTCGTCATGAACCGAATGCTCGGTGAGCGCCTGGCCCACCCCCTGCGCGACGCCGCCATGCACCTGCCCGGCCACCAGCGTCGCGTCGAGCAGGGTGCCGAAATCGTCCGTGGCGGTGTAGCGTTCGAGGGTGACGGTGCCGGTGTCGGGGTCGATCTCGACCTCGGCGATATGGGCGCCGTTGGGAAAGGACCGCCCGGCGAGCCTGGCTTCGGCCGCATGGCTGAGCAGGTCCTCGCGCCCGCGCGCGCGGGCGAGCTCGACCGCCTCCATCACGCCGGGCGCGCGGTTGGTGCCAGGGGCGCGGAAGGTGCCGTCCTCGAAGTCGAGCGTGTCGGGATCGACCTCGAGCTCCTCGGCCAGGAAGGGCGTGAAGGCATCGATCAGCGTGTCGATGGTGGCGAGGTTGGCCGCGCTCTGCACCGTGACCGAGCGCGAGCCGCCGGTGCCGCCGCCCTTGGCGATGCGGTCGCTGTCGCCCTGCACCACGCGGATCGACTCGAAGGGGATGCCGAGCCGGTCTTCGAGAAAGCGCGCATAGACCGTCTCGTGACCCTGCCCGTTGGATTGCGTGCCCACGAAGAGCGCCACGGTGCCGTCATCCTCGAAAACGATACGCGCGCTTTCGCTGGGGTCGCCCATGATCGCCTCGATGTAGTAGCACAGCCCGCGCCCGCGCAGCATTCCCCGTGCCTGCGACCCGGCCCGCCGCTGCGCGAAGCCGTCGGCATCCGCTTCGGCCGCGGCGCGATCGAGCACCCGCGCGAAATCGCCCACATCATAGCTTTCGCCCGCCGCGGTGGCGTAGGGGAAGGCATCCGGGGCGATGAAGTTGTGCCGGCGCAGCGTCCACGGATCGGTGCCGAGCACCTGTGCCGCGTGATCCATCGCGCGCTCGAGTACATAAATCGCCTCGGGTCGCCCGGCGCCGCGATAGGCGTCCACCGGGGTAGTGTTGGTGAAGATTCCGCGCGTCTCCATATGCGCAGCGGGGATGTCGTAGGCCCCGGTGAAGACCCGCGAGAACAGCATCGATTGCATGTTCTGCCCGAATTGCGAGTTGTAGGCGCCCAGATTGGAGAGCGTGCGCACCCGGTAGCCGAGGATGCGGTGATCGGCGTCGAAGGCGAGCTCGGCGGTGGAGACGAGATCGCGACCGGAATTGTCGGTCAGCATCGTCTCGCCGCGCTCGGCATGCCAGCGCACCGGGCGGGCGAGCATCCGCGCCGCCTGCGCGACGACGAAATACTCGGGGTAACTCATCGCCTTGGTGCCGAAGCCGCCGCCCACATCGGGGATGGTGACCTGCACCGCCTCCGGGTCGAGCCCGAGGATACGCGCGGCCTGCGCCTTGTGGCCCCACACGCCCTGCGCCGACAGGCAAAGATGCAGCCGCGTCCCGTCCCATTCGGCCCAGGCGCCGCGCGGCTCCATCGGGTTGGCGATGATGCGGTTGTCGGGTACCTCCAGCGTGACGCGATGCGCGGCGCGGGCGAAGGCGGCCTCGGTGGCCTCAGCGTCGCCGATGGCGAAATCGAAGGCGATGTTGTCGGGGGCCTCGGGATGAAGCTGCGGCCCGCCGGGCGCGACGGCGAGATACGGATCGAGCTCGTCGATGTCGAGCTCGATCAGCTCGGCGGCGTCCTTGGCCTGTTCCAGCGTGTCTGCCACGACCATCGCCACCGCTTCGCCCACGAAGCGCACCCGGCCACGCGCCAGAAGCGGGCGCCCCGGCGAAGCGCCCTTGCTGCCGTCGCGGTTGGTCACGAGGCTGGGCTGGATCTCCTCGGTGATGCCGGCCTCGGCGAGATCCTGTGCCGTCAGCACGAGGTGCACCCCGGGCGCGGCGCGCGCGACGGCGGCGTCGATGGCGCGGATCTCGCCATGCGCGACAGGCGCGCGCAGGAATACCGCGCGCAGCGCATCGGCCGGTGCCGTATCCTCCAGATACCGCCCCGCCCCGGTCAGGAAGCGCCGATCTTCGACGCGGCCGGCGGGCTGGCTTTCCCCGAATTTTGTCATTGCAGCTCCCTCGATGGTTGCGGGCACCCTAGCGCAGCGGCGCGCACAGTCCACCCGCCACGCGCGGGCGTCACGCGTCGAGCCAAATCGTGACGGGCCCGTCATTGGTCAGTGTCACGGCCATGTCGGCGCCGAAGACCCCGGTCGCGACGTCGATGCCGTGTGCGCGGAGAGCCTCGGCAAAGCGCAGATAGAGGCGTTCGCCCTCCTCCGGAGGGGCCGCGGCCGAGAAACCCGGACGGTTGCCGCGCGAGGTATCGGCCGCCAGCGTGAATTGGCTGACCACCAGCGCCGCGCCGCCCGTGTCCAGAAGCGCGCGGTTCATTCGCCCGGCCTCGTCGCGAAACACCCGCAGCCTGGCCACCTTCGCGGCGAGCGCGTCGGCATTGGCATCACCGTCACCCTGCATCGCGCAGACGAGGATCATCAGCCCCGGCCCGATCGCGCCGACCGTGTCGCCCTCCACGACGACTTGCGCCGCGCTCACCCGCTGGATCAATGCGCGCATTTCCGCCCTCCGTGATTGCGGCGCGACAATCGACGCGCGGCTTGATCCCGGTCAAGGTTGAAACGTCCGCGCAGGGCCACTTTATCGGCACTGCGAAATACGCTTAACGCGAGGGTGTCATGGTCGAGAAAAATCAGATGAGCGGCCTCTGGCCGTCGCTCTACGAACCCTTCCGGCAGATGGGCACGCGCCTGGCGGATTGGGTCGCCCCTGCTTCCGAGGCCTCCTCGGGCGAGGATGGCTACCGCATCAGCATGGAGGTGCCGGGCGTCGCCGAGGACGACATCGAACTGACCGTGGAGAACAATATCGTCACGGTGCGCGGCGAGAAGAAGACCGAGCGCGAGGAAAAGGGCGACAAGTGGTTCTTCAGCGAGCGCCAGTACGGCGCCTTCACGCGCAGCTTCCGCCTGCCCCCTGACGCCGACGAGACGGGCGTGAAGGCCGATCTCAAGAACGGGGTGCTCACCGTGACGGTGCCGCGCGCGGCACCGGCGGAGCGCGAGGCCAAGCGCGTGCAGATCTCGCGCGGATGAGCCCGCCGCGGGGCGTCAGCTGCGCGCGCCCGCCAGCTCCTGCGCGATCTCCTCGACGATGGGGACGACCTCGTCCTCGCGCATGCCGGGGCGCAGCCGCTCATCGTAGAGGATCTGCAGCAGCTTCTCGTCATGGCGCGTCAGCAGCGCGTATTCCTCGCGATCGTTGAAGATCGAGGGGCGCACCTCGTCATGGTCGTTGGGCAGCCCGAGCCCCTGCGCGAGTTCCTCGTGCACGCAGGACTCGCGCGTCAGATCTGGCAGCTCGGCGCGGATCACCGCCACCGCGTCGGTGTAGACATCGGTGTTGTTGCGCGCAAAGGTTGCCACGACGCATTGCGCCGAACGCGGCAGCCCGGTGATCAGGTTCACCGACTGCGAGTCGATGCCGGGGATCAGCGTGCGCAGCCGCTCACCGTAATCCTGCCGGTCCTCCTCGCCAAGCACGAGCACCCGGAAATTGCCGTCCTCGCCGGTCACCGAGACCGGATGGCCGGTGATGTCGCCGAGGCGTTCTGCATAGTCGGAGATGATTGCAAGATCCTCGGCGCGCTGGTCGGAGCGCACGCTGTCGCCGAATTCGACGGACATGCGCACCGGGTCCTCCCAGCGGCGCAGCGGCACGGCCCCGCCCTGCCCGGTGATGCGCCCGGCGATGCGGGCATGCTCCTCGCGCAGCGCGATGCGGGTGAAGTTGCGCACCAGCGTTTCGGGATCGACCGGCTCGTAGAGCCCGTCGGTGCGCAGCAGCCCGGCCGCGCGGCGATCGCGCTCGAGCTCGGCGTAATAGTCGGCGACCTCGGCGCTGCGCGTGGAGGGTTCGGGCGCCGGGCGCTCGGGGGCCGCCCGCGCGGGCGGCTCGGGCGGCTCGGGCGGCTGATCCTCCTCGATCGCAGCCATCTCGCACGCCGCGAGCAGCGCCAGCGCCGGCACGGCGACGCGCGCCGCGCGCGCTGAATGCGATAGATCAACCATCGCGCCGCCCCTTCGGTGCGCGCGCCGCCGCCAGCGCGTTGCGCAGCTCGGTTTCCATGCGCCCCAGCTCGGCCTCGGCCTCGGCGCGGCGCGCCTTGCCCGCCTCGGCGATCTGCAGGCTCTCGTCGATGGTGGCGACGAGCGCGTCATTGGCCCGGCGCACCGCTTCGACATCGACGACGCCGCGCTCCATCTCCTCGCGCACGGCGCGGTTGCCCGCGCGAAGGTTCTCGGCATTGGCGGTGAGCAGCTCGTTGGTCAGGTCATTGGCCGCGCGCACCGCCGTCGCCGCCTGGCGCGAGCGTTCGATGGTCAGCGCCTGGGCGAGCTGGGTCTCCCACAGCGGCACGGTGTTCACGAGCGTGGCATTGATGCGGCTGACGAGCGACTTGTCGTTTTCCTGCACGAGCCGGATCGAGGGCAGCGCCTGCATCGTCACCTGCCGGGTCAGCCGCAGATCGTGCACCCGCCGCTCCAGATCGTCGCGCGCCGCGCGCAGATCGCGCAGCTCCTGCGTCGCGCGGCCCTGCGCGGTTTCGGAGGCGGACTCGAGGGCGCGCTCCTTCTCGGGGATCGTCTGCGTGTCGAGTTCGGCGAGCCGCTCGTCGCCGGCGCGGATATAGAGCGCGAGCTCGTCATAAAAGGTCAGCGTCGTCTCGTAGAGCCGGTCGAGCGCCTTGATGTCCTTGAGCAGGCGGTGCTCGTGATGGGTGAGCTGGTCGCCGATGCGGTCGATCTGGTCCTGCACGGTCTCGAAGCGCTGCATCAGCCGGCCGAGCGGGGCGGCGCGACCGGTGAGCCGCTCCCACCAGCTGCGCTCGCGCCGTGCATCGAGCTCGGAGACCGAAAACCCGCGGATCGAGTCGACCATCTGGCGCAGCGCGTCGCCGGCGGGGCCGATATCCTTGGTCTTCACATCGGCCAGCATCGACTGGCTGATGCTTTGCAGTTCGCTCTGGGCGGCGGCGCCGAAGCCGATGATCGAGCCTGAATCCTCGAGGTTGATCTCGGTCTTGCGCGCCTCGATGCGCGCGCGCAGCTCGGGCGGCTCCTGGCCGGCCTCCGGCAGCGCCTCGGGCGCGTCGGGCAGGCTGTGCCCGGTCACCTGCTGCAGCTCATCCTGCGCAGGCGGGGCGGGCTTGTCGCTGTGCTCGGCCATGTCTCACTCCAACCGTCAAACTGTCACTCGGGTCGCAGCCCTTCGCGCTGCAGGCGTTCGCGCAGCACGTCGATCTCGATGTCGAGCCGCGCGCGATCATCGCCCAGAAGCGCCTCGGTGCGCGCGGCGAAGTCGCGCTCGAGATCGTCGAGCAGGGCGATGAGCCGTGCCTGCGCGTGCCCGTCGCGCGCCTGCCGGTCAAGGGCCGCGTATTGCTTTGCCGCGTCACAGGCACCCAAAAGATACACCCCCAGGTAGCGCCGCGCCGATGTCAGCCGCCGTGGATCGGACTCGACGCTGCGAAACAGCGCGCGCGCGCGGTCCTGAAAGGCGTCGACCCGCTCCAGCAGGCTGCGATCGCCGGTTTCGGCGATGGCGGCGCGCATCGCGGCGAGATGGGTTTCGGCCTCGGCCACGGCGCGCGCGACGCGGTCGCTTTGAAAGCCGTCCACGCCCTCGGGGTGCTTGTCGCGCATCGGGTCGAGCCCGAACGCGCCCAGATGCAGCACCGCGCCGAGCACGCCGACCGCGATCGCCGCGACCCCGCCGCCGGGCACATACACCCCGAGCGCGAGCCCCGCCGCGAGCGCCGCCGCCGCGAACCCCTTGCGCGGCACCGCCGGGCGGCGCGCCACGCGCCGCGCATCGAACGCCTCCTCGGCGCGCACCCCCTCGCGGGTCAGCCATGCCGCGAGCAGCATCAGCGCGAAGGCCGCCATCCGCAGCGCGAGCCCGACCGGCTCCTGCATGAACGCCCCCGGCACCAGCGCGAAGGGCAGCACGAACATCAGATTGATGCGCAGCGTCGCCCGCGCCGGGCGCCGCTCCCGCCAGCGATCGGCGCGCCGCGCGCCGCCGTTCACCAGCGCCCCGCACGAAAGGCGACATAGATCACCAGCGCCACGAGAAGCACGAAACTGATCCTGCGCAAACCGGTGCCCGTCATCGCCCACTCCGCGCGCAGCGCCGCGCCGCGCGTCTCTGCGCGTGCATCATAGCGCATCGGCCGGCACCCCGGCCAGAGCGAAGCGACCCGCCTCAGCGCGGTTTGCGCGGCTTGCTGCGTTGCGGCGCCGATCGCGCGGGCCCGGGCGCCTGCGCGGGCGGCGGCTTGGGCATCGCGAGCCCGAGCTGATCGCGCAGGATCCTCGGCTTGACCTCCTCGACGGCGCCCGCCGCCAGCTCGCCGAGCCGGAACGGGCCGTAGCCGACGCGGATGAGCCGGTTCACGGTGAGCCCCACCGCCTCCATCGCGCGGCGGACCTCGCGGTTGCGCCCCTCGCGAATGCCGAGGGTGAGCCAGGCATTCGCGCCCTGCTGGCGGTCGATCGTGACCTGCATGGGCTGAAAGCGTTCGCCCTCGATGGTGATGCCGGCACGGAGCGGCGCGAGCTTGGCATCGTCCGGCGTGCCGTTGACGCGCACGCGATACTTGCGCAGCCAGCCCGTGCTCGGCAGCTCCAGCCGCCGCTTGACCGCGCCGTCATTCGTCAGCAACAGAAGCCCCTCGGAGGAGATGTCCAGCCGGCCGACGGGCATCACGCGCGGCAGATCCCCTGGCAGCCTGTCGAAAACGGTGGGCCGGCCCTTCTCGTCGCGCGCGGTGGTCACCAGCCCGGCGGGCTTGTGATAGAGCCAGAGCCGAGCCGGCTCCGGCGGGCCGACGGGCTTGCCGTCCACCGTCACGCTGTCGCCGGGGCCGATATTGTGCGCCGGGCTGTCGAGCCGGGTGCCGTTCACGGCCACGCGCCCGGCCTCGATCATGCGCTCCGCCTCACGCCGCGAGGCGACCCCCGCGCGCGCCAGCACCTTGGCGATGCGCTCTCCCTTGGCTGTATCGTCGTCGGGCCTGACCATATCCCTGCCATAGCGCGCCCGCGCCGCGCGCGAAAGCGGATTGCGCGCGCGGCGTCGGCGGGCGATGACGGGGCATGCGGTTTCACAGCCCCATGAACCTGGCCCTGGCCGAGGCCCGCGCCGCCGCCGCGCGCGGGGAGGTGCCGGTCGGCGCGGTGATCCTGCGCGATGGCAATGTGCTCGCGCGGGCCGGCAACCGCACGCGCGAACTGAGCGACCCGACGGCCCATGCCGAACTGCTTGCCATTCGGGCCGCCTGTGCGGCGGCGGGGTCACAGCGGCTGTCGGGCTGCGATCTTCACGTCACGCTGGAGCCCTGCGCGATGTGCGCCGCCGCTATCGGCGCCGCGCGCATCGCCCGGCTCTATTACGGCGCCGCGGATCCGAAATCGGGCGGTGTCGCGCAGGGGCCGCGCATCTTCGCGCGGCCCCAGACGCATCACGTCCCCGAGATCTATGACGGCATCGCGGCCGCCGAGTCCGAGGCGCTCCTGCGCGCCTTCTTCGCCGCGCGACGCTAGAGCTCGATGGGTGTCATCACCTCGGCCTCGATGACATTCACGCCGGAAAGCTCCTTCTTCATCGCCTCGGCGGATTGTTCGAGGAGGGGGAAGGTCTTGTAATGGCAGGGAATCACCGTCTTGAAGTCGAAGAACCGCTTCGCCGCGAAGGCCGCCCGCTTCATGTCCATGGTGAAGTGCCCGCCGGCGCAGAGAATGCCGATCTCGGGACGGTGCAGCTCGTGGAAGATGCCCATATCGGCCATCACGTCGGTATCGCCGGAAAAATAGATCGTCCGGCCGCCATGCGCGATCATGTATCCGCATTCCGTGCCCAGATAGACCGGGCCGTGCTCGCCGCTGGCGGAGGAGGAATGGGTGGCATGGACCATGGTGACGTCCACGTCACCGAGCGTGACCGTGCCGCCGTTGTTGAATCCCGTCACCTTGATGCGCTCCTGCGCCTCGAGCCAGTTGGCGAGCTCGAACTTGGACAGGATCTGGATGTCGAGCTCGCGCGCGATGGCGGGTGCGTCATTGACATGGTCGAAATGCGCATGGCTCAGCAGGATCGCGGTCGCGCCCTTGATCGCGTCGCCGCGCCGCGATTCGTCGAAAGCCGGGTTGCCCGTTACCCACGGATCGACCAGCAGCACCTGATCGCCGATCTCGATGCGAAACCCCGAATGGCCCAGCCAAGTGATTTTCATTTCATCCTCCATGTGCTCTGCTCGCGCGACCCTAGCAAATCCGAAGGCCCTGTCACATGGACCTGACGCGCCAGACCATCGAGTATTGCGAGCGCACCGATTTCACCTACTGGTCCGAGCCCGTCAACGCGGTCACCAACGCGGCCTTCCTGATCGCGGCGGCGCTGATGGCGTGGCGGCTGCGCGGGGTGCGGCTGCCGCTGGCCTGGGCGCTGGTTGCGGTTCTCGCGGCAATCGGGGTGGGCTCGTTCCTGTGGCACACCCATGCGACGGGGTGGGCCGGGCTGCTCGACGTGCTGCCGATTCTCGGCTTCATCCTGATCTACATCTTCGCGGCCACGCGCGACTTTCTCGGGCTCTCGCCGGCCCGGGCGGCGGCGGCGGTGGTGCTGTTCTTTCCCTATGCCGGGGGCGTGGCCTGGGGGCTCAATGTGCTGGTGCCGCAGATGGAGGCGAATGCGGGCTATGCGAGCGTGGTGCTGCTGATCTTCGTCTATGCGCTGATCCTGCGCCGCGATGCGCCCGGCACGGCGCGCGGGCTGGCAATCGGGGCGGGGATCCTGGCCGTGTCGCTAAGCTTCCGCGCGCTCGACGGGCCGGTCTGTGCAGTGTTCCCCCTGGGCACGCATTTCCTGTGGCACATCCTCAACGCAGTGATGCTGGGCTGGATGATCGAGGTTTACCGCCGCCACAGGCTTGCAGGGGCGCGCGCGCAGGGCTAAACCGCGCGCGGATCGCAAGCGGGAGACGCGCATGTCCGGCATCGATACAGACACGGCGCGCCGCGTCGCCAAGCTCGCCCGCATCCGGGTGGCCGAGGAGGATCTGCCCGGACTTGCGGCGGATCTGTCGAAGATCCTCGGCTTCATGGACGAGCTCGGCGCGGTGGATGTGGACGGGGTGGAGCCGATGACCTCGGTCACGCCGATGCGGCTCAAGCGGCGCGAGGATGTCGTCACCGACGGCGAGCAGCGCGACGCGGTGCTCGCCAATGCGCCCGATGCGCGCGCCGGGTTCTTTGCCGTGCCCAAGGTGGTGGAATGAGCGATCTGACCGATCTGACGATCGCCGGGGCGCGCGACGCGCTGCGCAAGGGCGAGACAAGCGCGGCGGCGCTGACTGCGGCCTGCCTCGAAGCCATCGACGGCGCCGATGCGCTGGGTGCTGTCGCCCACAAGACGCCCGAGCTCGCCATGGCGCGCGCCGAGGCCGCCGATGCACGGCTGAAGGCCGGCGACGCGCCCGCGATGTGCGGCATCCCGATCGGGGTGAAGGATCTGTTCTGCACTGAGGGCGTGGCGAGCCAGGCCGCCTCGCGCATCCTCGAAGGCTTCCGCCCGCCCTACGAGTCGACCGTCACCGCGCAGCTGCGCGATGCGGGGGCGGTGATGCTCGGCAAGCTGAACATGGACGAGTTCGCGATGGGCTCGTCCAACGAGACGAGCGCGTACGGCAATGTCGTCAATCCCTGGCGCCGCGCGGGCGACGCTGCGGCGCTGACGCCGGGCGGCTCCTCGGGCGGGTCTGCCGCGGCGGTGGCGGCGCGGCTGTGCCTTGCGGCCACAGGCACCGACACGGGCGGCTCGATCCGACAGCCCGCGGCCTTCACCGGCACGGTCGGCGTCAAGCCCACCTATGGCCGCTGCTCGCGCTGGGGGATCGTGGCGTTCGCGTCCTCGCTCGATCAGGCGGGGCCGATGACGCGTTCGGTGCGCGATGCGGCGATCATGCTGGCGGCGATGGCCGGGCATGATGCGCGCGACTCGACCTCGGCCGATATCCCCGTGCCGGATTTCGAGGCGATGCTCACCGGCGACATCCGCGGCAAGCGCATCGGCGTGCCGCGCGAATACCGCATGGAGGGCATGCCCGCCGAGATCGAGACGCTCTGGCAGGAGGGCATCGCGATGTTGCGCGATGCGGGCGCCGAGATCGTCGATATCTCGTTGCCGCACACGCAATACGCGCTGCCGGCCTATTACGTGATCGCCCCCGCCGAGGCGTCCTCGAATCTCGCGCGCTATGACGGGGTGCGCTACGGCCACCGCGCCGCGCTCGAGGCTGGCGAGGGCATCACCGAGATGTACGAAAAGACCCGTGCCGAGGGCTTCGGCGCCGAGGTGCAGCGGCGCGTGATGATCGGCACCTATGTGCTCTCGGCGGGCTTCTACGACGCCTATTACAACCGCGCGCGCAAGGTCCGCACCCTGATCGCGCGCGATTTCGAGACGGTCTTCGCGGACGGGGTGGATGCGATCCTGACCCCGGCGACGCCCTCGGCGGCCTTCGGGCTCGGCGAGATGGGCGGCGAGGATCCGGTGGCGATGTATCTCAACGATATTTTTACCGTGCCGGTGAACATGGCCGGGCTGCCCGGCGTTTCGGTGCCCGCGGGACGCGACGCGCAGGGCCTGCCGCTGGGCTTGCAGATCATCGGCCAGCCCTGGGGCGAGGGCGATATGCTGAATGTTGCGCATGTAATCGAGCGCGCCGCCGGTCCGGTTTCACGGCCGGAAAAATGGTGGTAGGGGCCGCGCCATGAAGACGCTGCACACCCATACCTCCCGAGCCCTGCTTCTGGGCACCGCGCTCGCGCTGATCGCCGCCTGTGCGCCCACCCAGGCGCCACAGGAACAGGACGCGGCCGACAGCGCCGAAGACACCACCCAGGCCGATGACGGCGCGCCGATCTCCGCGATCCCCGATCTCGACGACCCCGACGAGACCCCGCGCGCGAGCGCCGGGGAAAGCGCCGATGATGATGGCGAGAGCATCGCGCGCGATGCCCTGGCCGCGGTGCGCGGCGATGACGCCGGGGACGACACCGATGCGGGGGATGACGATCCCTTCGGCACGCCCGAACCCGCGGACTCCGGTGCCGATATCGATCCGCAGGCCGATAGCGGCACCGAACCGGATACCACCGGGACCAATGGCGACGAAGAGGTCGATCTTGCCGAGGAGCAGGTCGACCCGCCCGCGCCCGACCAGCCCGTCACCCAGGGCGACACCCCGGACGACGCCGACCCGGACGCGCCCAATGTCGTGGAATATGCGCTCTCGACGCAGCACGCCGTCGGCGAGACGCAGCACAGCCGCAGCGGCCTGTTCGCCGAGCGCCGCTTTCAGCGCAACTGCGCCGAGTTCGACAACCAGGACCTCGCACAGGAGGAGTTCCTGCGTCAGGGCGGCCCCGAGGAGGATCCGCGCGGCCTTGATCCGAATGGCGACGGCTTTGCCTGCTGGTGGGACCCCGAACCCTACCGGGCCGCCGCCCGCGCAGAGTGATCACCACGCGGCGCTCGCCCAATCACGGCCCGCGCCGGGGCGGCGCGCGCCCCGACATGGTGGTGATCCACTATACCGGGATGCAGAGCTGTGTCTCCGCGCTCGCGCGGCTGTGCGATCCGGCGGCGGCGGTGTCGGCGCATTACCTGATCGCGGAGGACGGGACCACATGGTCGCTCGTGCCCGAGGCCGCGCGCGCCTGGCATGCCGGGGCAGGGGGCTGGGGATCGGTCGATGATGTCAATTCGCGCTCGATCGGGATCGAGCTTGCCAATACTGGCGCGCATCCCTTTTCCGAGCCGCAGATGCGCGCGCTCGAGGCGCTGTTGCCCGGCGTGATGCGGCGCTGGGCCGTGCCGCCCGAGCGGGTGATCGGTCACCGCGACATGGCGCCGGAGCGCAAGGCCGATCCCGGCCCGCGCTTCGACTGGCGCCGCCTCGCGCATGGCGGGCTGTCGGTCTGGCCCGGCCATGGCGGCGGCGACGCGGCGCTCGCGGACAGCCTGACGCGCATCGGTTATCCGGCGGCGCCGGCGACAGCGCGCCTGCGCGCCTTTCGCGACCGGTTCCGCCCCTGGGCGCAGGGCCCCGAGGACGGCACCGACCGCGCCCTTGCCGCCGATCTGGCCCGGCGCTTTCCGGCGCTCTGAAAGCGAAAGGGCCGGGGCAGCGACCCCGGCCCTGTCTTGCCGCATCGGGCGTCCGGCACTCAGGCCGTCTTCATGGGCCGGTTGTGGATGAACCACAGCTCCAGCGCGGCGATCGCGGCGACCGGGATGCCGGCGATCATGTGCGCCGCGAAGGCCGCGGTCATCGCCGAGAAGCCCAGCAGGAAGGGCGCGACGATTGCCCAGACCCCGAGGGCCAGATGCGCCCAGGGTGCCCACCGGTTGGCCCAGAAGAGCGTGGCGACGGCCAGCAGCGCGATCGCGGCGCCCACGATCCAGCCATTGAGCGCCGCCGCCAGTGCCGCGGTAAAGCCCAGCACCCACGGTGTCAGCGCCAGAGCCACGCCGATGACGGCCTTGGCAATACCGAAAGCGGTTTCCTCAAAGCGACGATCGATCTGCAGTCTCATTGTCACACCTCCTTTGTCGGACCTGCACAATGGATCCGGGGCCGCAGTGGCCCCGGCTGCGGATCAGCCCTCGGCGCTGATCTCGATGCGCTTGGCGTTGCCCGGCGCGTCCGCCGGCTTCGGCACCGTCACGGTCAGCACGCCGTTGCGGAAGCTGGCATCGACCTGCTCCTGCCCGACTTCGAAGCCGAGCGGGATGCGGCGCTCGAAGCGGCCATAGAAGCGCTCGGAGACGCGGCGCGCATCGTCGTTGTGCTCGGCCTTCTTCTCGCCGCGCAGCACCAGCGCGTCGCCCTCCAGCGAAAGGTCGATGTCGTCATGGGTCATGCCCGCGACCTCGGCGGTGACGCGGATCTCGTTGCCGTGGTCGCTCACCTCGATGGAGGGCCAAAGCCCGGTCTGCAGGCCGCGCTCGGCGCCCGGCACGGCGAAGCCGCGAAGCGCCTCGTCGAAGAGCTGGTTGATGTCGCGGTGCAGCGCCAGGAACGGATCACGCGTCTCGCGGTCCGTCATGGTCGGTGCGCGGGTGACGTTGCGGGTGAAGGGAGCCAGTGTGTTCATGGTCAACCTCCTTTCCGTCTCGCCTGTTCCTTTGCTGTCCCGACTCCGCGTGACCGGAGCCGGTTTCGACGTCCGGTGTCCCGACGGAAGGACGCGACGGCCACGCGATAGTTTATCGAAAGCTGCCCGAATGCCGGGCGGGTGGCTGCGCCAAACCCAGTCGGGTGCAGCCGAAATCTGGGAGCGCCGCTTCGCGGTTTCAAGAGGGGCGGGTCAGGCGCGTTTCGCGCCCATGCGTGCCACGCCGAGCACCTCGAGCACCTTCGCCTCGATCTGCGGCGCGTTCATCCCGGCGACCTCGTACATGTCCGCCGGGCTGGCCTGATCAATGAAGATATCGGGCAGCACCATGGAGCGGAATTTGAGCCCCGCATCGAACACCCCTTCCTCGGCGAGGAGCTGCGCGACATGGCTGCCGAAGCCGCCCACGGCGCCCTCCTCGATGGTGATGAGCGCCTCGTGCCGAGCGGCGAGATCGAGGATCAACTCGCGGTCGAGCGGCTTGGCAAAGCGCGCATCCGCAACCGTGGGCCGCACACCGCGCGCATCGAGCGCCTCGCAGGCCGTCATCACCTCCGACAGCCGCGTGCCGAAGGACAGGATCGCAACGCCCGAGCCCTCGCGGATCATCCGGCCCTTGCCGATCTCGAGCGGCGTGCCGCGCTCGGGCATCTCGACGCCGGCGCCCTCGCCGCGCGGGAACCGGAACGCGATGGGGCCGTCATCGTGGCGCGCGGCGGTGGCGACCATGTGGACGAGCTCGGCCTCGTCCGCGGCGGCCATCACCACGAAGCCGGGCAGGTTGGCGAGATAGGCGATGTCGAAGCTGCCCGCATGGGTGGCGCCGTCGGCGCCGACGAGCCCGGCGCGGTCGATCGCGAAACGCACCGGCAGGCGCTGAATGGCGACGTCATGGACGACCTGGTCGTAACCGCGCTGCAGGAAGGTCGAGTAGATCGCGGCGAAGGGGCGCATGCCGCCGGCGGCCATGCCCGCACAGAAGGTCACGGCGTGCTGCTCGGCGATGCCGACATCGAAGCAGCGCTCGGGAAACCGCTCGGCGAAGAGGTCAAGCCCGGTGCCGCCGGGCATCGCGGCGGTCACCGCGGTGATGCGGGGGTCGTCCTCGGCCTCCTGCATGAGGCTGCGCGCGAAGACCTTGGTGTAGGCGGGCGCGTTGGAGGCGGCCTTCTTCTGCTCGCCGGTGACGGGGTCGAACTTGGCGGTGGCGTGGCCGCCATCGGCGGCCTGCTCGGCGGGGCGGTAGCCCTTGCCCTTGGTGGTGCTGACATGGATGAGCACGGGGCCGTGCGCACGCTCGCGCACCGTGCGCAGCACCGGCAGGAGCTGCTCCATGTCGTGGCCATCGATGGGGCCGATATACTTGAAGCCGAGTTCCTGAAACAACGTGCCGCCCACGGTCATGTGCTTGAGCAGGTCCTTGGCGCGCTTGGCGCCCTGCTGGAAGGGGGACGGCAGCATGCCCACCGCGCCCTTGGCGGCAGCCTTGAAGTCCTGAAACGGTGCGCCGGCATAGAGCCGCGAGAGGTAGGACGACATCGCCCCCACCGGCGGGGCGATCGACATCTCGTTGTCATTGAGGATCACGATGAGCCGCTTGCCCAGATGCCCGGCATGGTTCATCGCCTCATAGGCCATCCCCGCCGAGAGCGCGCCGTCGCCGATCACCGCGATGGCGTCGCCGATGCCGTGCTCGGCCTCGCCGCCGAGATCGCGCGCGGCGGCAAAGCCGAGCGCGGCGGAGATCGAGGTCGAGGAATGCGCGGCCCCGAACGGGTCATAGGGCGATTCTGAGCGCTTCGTGAAGCCCGACAGCCCGTCCTTCTGGCGGATGGTACGCATGCGGTCGCGCCGGCCGGTGAGGATCTTGTGCGGATAGGCCTGGTGGCTGACATCCCAGATGAGCCGGTCGCGCGGCGCGTCGAAGACCGCATGCAGCGCCACCGTCAGCTCCACCACGCCAAGCCCCGCGCCCAGATGCCCGCCCGTCTCGGAGACCGCCGTGATCGTCTCGGCACGAAGCTCGTCGGCAAGCTGTCGCAGCTGACGGTCGCTGAGCCCCTTCATGTCGGCGGGCACCCGCACCCTGTCGAGGAGCGGCGTGCTGGGTCTTTCGGTCATTTCGTCACCGCCCCGATCTTCAGCTGTCCCGCGAAATAGCGAACTGCGCCACCTGTCGCAAGGTTTGCGCCGCCGCACCGTAAATGTCGAGCGACCCGGCCGCCTCCTCGGCGAGTTCGCGCGCACGCGCCTTCGCGCCGTCCAGCCCGAGCAGCGAGACGAAGGTCGCCTTGCCCGCGCCCGCATCCTTGCCCACGCTCTTGCCCAGGCGCGCCGCGTCGCCCTCCACGTCGAGGATGTCGTCGGTGATCTGGAAGGCCAGGCCGAGCGCGTCAGCGTAGCGCCCCAGCGCCTGCGTATCCGCCCCGGCCATCCGCGCGCCCGCCTGCGCCGACCAGCGAAACAGCGCCCCGGTCTTGCCGGCCTGAAGCTCGGTGATCTCGGCAAGGCCGAGCGGGGCCGTGGCGCTCTCGGCGGCGATGTCGCGCGCCTGGCCGAGCACCATGCCATGCGCCCCCGCCGCCCGCGCCAGCGCCACCGACAGATCGAGCCGGCGCGCGGGCTCGGGCACGCCCTCATGGGCGACGAGCTCGAAGGCGAGGCAATGCAGCGCGTCGCCCGCGAGGATCGCCGTCGCCTCGTCCCAGCGGCGATGCACCGTGGGCTGGCCGCGGCGCAGATCGTCGTCATCCATCGCCGGCAGATCGTCATGCACGAGCGAATAGGCGTGAATGACCTCGACGGCGGCTGCGGCATGGATCGACTGCTCGGGCGCGATACCGTGCAGCCGCGCGCTTTCGATCACGAGCAGCCCGCGCATCCGCTTGCCGCCGCGCAGCGCATACCGCATCGCCGCCGTCACGGGCGCCTCGGCGAAATCCGCCATCGCGGTTTCGAGGCGCGCCTCGATCGCGGCCGCGGCGGCGGTTCGCGCCGCCTCCATCACGATCCGTCGGCCGGCGCGGTCCCGACCGGCTCGCCGCTCTCGGCCAGCCGGATCTGCTCGACGCGCTCCTCGGCGGCCTTGAGCTTGCCGTCGCAATGCGCCTTGAGCTCCGCGCCGCGCTCGTAAAGCTTGATCGACTCCTCGAGCGCGACCTCCCCCTGCTCGAGCCGTGTCACCACCTGCTCGAGCTCGGCCATCGCCTCCTCGAAGCTCATCTCGCCCACCGGCTTGTCGCTCATGCGCCCCGCTCCATCAACTGCTCGACATGCGCCGCGGCGGATGCCGCCAGCGCGCCGAGATCATAACCCCCCTCCAGCGCCGAGACCACCCGGCCGCCCGCATGCGCCTGCGCGATGTCGCAAATCCGCGCCGTCGCCCAGGCGAAATCCTCCACATCGAGCATGAGTTGCGCGAGCGGATCGGCGCGATGCGCGTCGAACCCGGCCGAGACCAGCACGAGCTCGGGCGCGAAATCGTCGAGGAAGGGCAGCGCCTCGTCCTCGATGGCGGAGCGGAACGGCGCCGAGCCCGCGCCGGGCTCCAGCGGGATGTTGCGGATCTGGCCGTGCGCGCCGCGCTCCCCAGGTGCGCCACTGCCGGGCCAGAGCGGCATCTGATGGGTGGAGACGAATCGGATGCGCGGCTCGTCCCACAGAAGATCCTGCGTGCCGTTTCCGTGATGCACGTCGAAATCGAGGATCGCGACGCGTTCGAGGCCGTGGACATCGAGCGCGATCTTCGCGGCGATGGCGACATTGCCGAACAGGCAGAACCCCATTGTCCGGTTTCGCTCCGCGTGGTGACCCGGCGGGCGCGTGGCAACGAAGGCGCTCAATGCGGCCCCGCCGAGCACCATCTCCACCGCCCGCGCCATCCCGCCGACGCCGCGCAGCGCCGCCTCCAGGGAGCCGGGGGAGACATGCGTGTCGGCATCGAGCGCGGCCACCCCCTGCGCCGGGATCGCCGTTTCGATCCGCGCGAGATGCGCCGGATCGTGACAGCGCAGCACATCCTCGCGCGTGCCCAACGGCGCCTCCTCGCGCAGCAGACCCGCGAAGTCGTCCCCGCCGAGGGCATCGCGCAGCGCCTCCATGCGCGCGGGGCGCTCGGGGTGACCCGAGGGGGTCTTGTGGCGTTCGGCGTCGGGGTTGGTGATCAGCGCGGTGGTCATTGGCGGCCTTTCGGTCGGTGCGGTCGGGGGTTGGTCAGGTGTCGAGCTCGGGCAGGCGGTCCACCACCTCGGCGAGCCGGGCGTCGATCACTTCGAGATATTCGGTCCAGCTTTCGAATCCCGAGACCTCCTGCGCGCCGTCGGAGATGCCGCGCAGCCCGATCAGCGGCAGGGCGAAGCGGTCGGCGGCGCGCATCACGGCGAAAGTCTCCATGTCGACCATGTCGGCCTCGATGCGCGCATAGCCCTCGCCGGTGACGATATCCGCGCCGGTCGACAGCGTCGCGGCGGGCAGGCCGGGCAGACGGTGCGGCAGTGGCACCGTCGCGGGCAGGTCTAGAAACGGCGTGGTGCCCGGCGCGAAGCCGAGCGGCGAGGCGTCGATGTCGCGGTAGCTGACATGGCTGACCTGGTAGATCGCCGCCTGTTCGAGCACCGCCGAGCCGGCCGAGCCAAGCGAGACGACGAGATCAGGCAGCGCATCGCGCGCGGCGAGCCCGGCGAGCGCGGCGGCGGTGGTCACCCCGGCCTCGACCGGGCCGACCCCGCACATTAGCGGCGTGATGCGCTTGCGCAGCTCGGGGCCGTATTCGGCATCGGCCGCCATCACGAACAGGGCATTGCGCGCGCCGACGCGGTCGGGCGTGGGGATCGGGGACATGGGCACCTCTTTGGCCGCAGGCTAGCGCCGCGCCGCGCGCCGGGCAAGCGCGGCTCAGTCGGTCTGCAGCCGGTAGCCCGAGCCGCGCACGGTCTGCAGGTAGCGCGGCTCGCGGGGGTCGCGCTCGATCTTGCGGCGCAGGCGGGTGATCTGGACATCGACGGCGCGCTCCTGGGCGTGGCCGCGGTCGCGGCCGAGTTCCTCGGCGAGGCGGCCGCGCTCGACCGCGACGCCGGGCTGGCGCGCAAAGATGCGCATGAGTGCGACCTCGGTGCCGGTCAGCCCGACCCGCTCGGTGCCGTGCCAGAGTTCGTCGCGCGCGGGATCATAGCGCATCGCGCCGAGCTGCAGCACCTGCGGCGCGGCGTCCGGCTCGGCCTCGGGCACGCGGCGCAGGATCGCGTTGATGCGCAGCAGGAGCTCGCGCGGCTCGAAGGGCTTGGGCAGGTAGTCGTCGGCGCCGGCCTCCAGACCTGCGATGCGGTCCGAGGCCTCGCCGCGGGCCGTCAGCAGCAGGATCGGGGTGTCGGACTGCGCGCGCACCGCGCGGGTCAGGCTGATGCCGTCCTCGCCGGGCATCATCACATCGAGCACGACCAGATCGAAGGCCAGCCCCGCAAGCAGCCGCCGCGCCGCCGCCGCATCGGCCGCGACGCTCACCCGAAAGCCGTAGCGGATCAGGAAGCGGCGCAGCAGATCGCGGATCCGCGCATCGTCATCGACGATCAGCAGATGCGGGAAGGGCGCGTCGCTCACGGCTTCGACTCCTTGTGGGCGAGATAATGCTTGCGAATCTCGGGCTCCATCATCGCTTCGAGCACCTGGCGAAACCCGGCCACGGCCTCGGGCCCCGCCGCGCGGAACGCCGCGCGCATGCGCTTGCGCTGCGCCTCCGAGAGCCGACCCTCGAGGTCGCGCCCGCGCTCGGTGAGGTAGAGGTGGCGCTCGCGCCGATCGCGGTGGCCGATCCGGCTCTCGACGAGACCGTCGGCGATCAGCGTGCGCAGCACCCGGTTGAGCGACTGCTTAGTCACCCCGAGGATTTCGAGCAGACTGGTCACGGTGGTGCCCGGACTGCGATTGATGAAGTGCAGCGCGCGGTGATGGGCGCGGCCATAGTTGTATTCGGCGAGGATGCGGTCCGGATCGGCCGTGAAACCGCGATAGGCGAAGAACATTGCCTCGATCCCCTTGCGCAGCTGATCGTCGGTCAGAAACAGGAGGTTCTCGCCGCCGCTTCCTTCCATCATGGCATCTCCCCGCTCGACGTTTCCCTGCTGCGTCGAGATTATGGCAGCGTCATTGACTTTCCAAGAATCGATTGCTAGCTCCAGCCCTGTTATCGGCAATATTCTGTCCGATGCGGAGTTGAAGCGCGCAATATTCGGCAATGAGCCGAAGGAGGGATCGATGGCCGGGGCCTATGACGACCGCGACGGGGTGATCTGGATGGACGGCGCGCTGGTGCCGTGGCGCGACGCGCAGGTGCATGTGCTCACGCATGCGCTGCACTATGCCTCCTCGGTATTCGAGGGCGAGCGCGCCTATGGCGGGCGGATCTTTCGCTCGCGCGATCACTCGGTGCGGCTCAAGCGGTCGGCCGAGATGATCGACTTCGAGATCCCGTGGACCATCGACCAGATCGAATCCGCCAAGGAGGAGGTGCTACGCGCTTCCGGGCTCGGGGATGCGTATGTGCGCGCGGTCGCGTGGCGCGGGGCCGGCGAGGACATGGGCGTGGCCTCGGCGCGCAACCCGGTGCGGCTCGCGGTGGCGGCCTGGGAGTGGGGCGCCTATTACGGCGACGCCAAGATGCAGGGTGCCAAGCTCGACATCTCGCGCTGGCGCCGGCCGGACCCCGCGACGATCCCCTGCCACGCCAAGGCGTCGGGGCTTTACATGATCTGCACGATGTCCAAGCACGCCGCCGAGGCGAAAGGTTGCTCGGACTCGATGATGTTCGATCATCGCGGCTATGTCGCCGAGGCGACCGGGGCCAACATCTTTTTCGTGCGCGACGGGGAGGTGCATACCCCGCTGCCCGACTGCTTCCTCGACGGGCTGACGCGTCAGACCGTGATAGCGCTTCTCAAGGCGCGCGGCGTTACGGTGCATGAGCGCCATATCCTGCCCGAGGAGCTGGAAGGGTTCGAGCAGTGCTGGCTTACGGGAACCGCCGCCGAAGTGACACCCGTGGGCGAGATCGGCGACTACCGCTTCGAGGTGGGCGCGCTGGCGCGCGAAATCGCGGCGGCTTACGAGGCCGAGGTGCGCGCCCACGAGCAGGGGCGTGCCCCTGTCGCCGTCCCGGCCGCTCTCTGAATTCCGGTGGGGTCACGCAATCGGTTGCAGGGAATGCTGATCCGCATTTCTGCGCCCCCGGGTCATGCGATGACCGGGGGCGCGATGAACAAGCGCAGGGCGGTTGGGGCGGCTGCTTGATCGCGCGCCCTGATGGTGAGATGTGAAGGGCAAGGATGGCCGCACGGTGCCACCCATCGGCGCGTCGCTCGGTGCCCGGCGATAGCACCCGCCGAGGCGCGTGCTATACCGGTGCGCAGTCAAGATAAGGAGTCCCGTGCATGGCATACCCGCTCATCCTGCTGCTGTTGATCGCGATCCTGGCGGGCTTCCTGCTTGCCGGGCGCGGCGATCTGACCGGAAAGCAGCGGCGCGGCCTGTTGATCGGACTGGGGGTTGCCGGGGTCGCCATGCTGGCTCTGCTCGTGTTTCTGATGGCCGACGACGATGGTGCCGGCGAAGCGTCAACGACCGAGGCGCGGTTGCGCGCTGCGCTCGAGGACCGGAACCCGGCCGAGATGGCGCCACTCACGCGATTCGCCGAGTCCGTGCTTGACGAACCCGTTGACGCGGCGCGCGGTTTTCTCTTCGACTCCGATCGTCGGCTGGTCATGTGTATCGAGGCGCAGGCCGACGGCGACGCGACTGGCGTTTATTTGCGGCGCAACAGCATCGAGGACGATTTCGACCGCGATACCCGCACGGAGTCAGCGCTGCGCGACGAACTCGCGAGGTTCTGCGCCGACGCGTTCTGAATCGCCCGACCGCGCCCGGGATCGTGCGCGCCCGGCCCCGGCCGTATGCTGCGGTGACACGAGCGCGGCGCCGCCCCGCAAAGTCCTCGTCAAGTGCTTGAAATATTGGAGGCGAGTGCGAGATTCGAACCCGCCCTTCACAGGGTTGCAGCGTGTTACTTACCCCTCTGTTTTCCTAGGCCGATTTAGATTTTGACTTGTTCACTGTCTTTCATTGGCTTAAAGTTTTTCGGTGGAAACGTGAATCATGGGATTCCCAAGGGGTTCTGTTTGTGATTCATCCTGTCTGGGAGGATGGATCAATGTCAGCACCCTTGCCGAATGCGCTTGGTGCGCGGTTTCAGCAGTATATCGAGGAGGGTTTGAGTGGGCGCGCGGCGGCGGCGCGGCTGAAGCTCTCGCCAGCGACTGGATCACGGTGGTCGCGTGCGATCCTGACGCGCGGTTGCGCTGAGCCGGCGCGTCAGGGACGCCCCCCGGGCAAGGGCAAGCTAGCCCCGTATCAGGCCTTTTTCGAGGAGCTGGTGGTTCAGGACCCTGACATCACGCACTTCGAGTTGCGCGATGCCCTGGCGGCGGCGGAGGGTGTCGCAGTTCATCATTCCTCGATCGCCGCGCTGCTGTCCCGCCTCGGGTTCACGTATAAAAAATCTCTGGTGGCCGCCGAGCGCCGCCGTGCCAGGGTAAGGCAGGCGCGGCACGATTGGCATATACGCCGCATGCCCGCCATGCGACGGCAGCCAGAGCGGATTGTGTTCATCGACGAAACCTCGGTGAAAACAAACCTCACCCGGCTGCGGGGACGCGCCACGCGCGGTGAGCGACTTGCGATGGACGCGCCTTTCGGCAACTGGGGCACGCAGACCTTCATCGCCGGCCTGACGGCCGATGGCTTGATCGCACCGTGGTCATCAAGGGCGCGATGGACGGTCCCGCCTTCGCCGCTTACGTCAAGGAGGTTCTGGCTCCGAGCCTGACGCCTGGCACCGTCATCATCCTGGACAATCTTGCCACCCACCGCAATGCCGAGGCGGCACAGGCGCTCCGGCAAGCTGGGTGCTGGTTCCTCTACCTGCCGCCATATTCACCGGATCTCAATCCGATCGAGCAGGCATTCTCAAAACTGAAGGCTCACCTGCGAAAGATCGGCGCGCGAAATTTTACCGATCTCTTCGAAGCGCTCGGCGATATCTGCCGCATGTTCACGCCAGAAGAGTGCTGGAACTACTTCCACGCGGCCGGATACGTGTCAGGTTAAAAACGAAACGCTTTAATTTGCAGAACATATTTAAGGGCTGTTTCTATGCCGCCAAGTGCAAAGGAACTGACGCCGACTCAGATCACGGGGCTTTGTTGCGGAAGGCCTGATCAACACGTTCGGCAGCGCCGAGTTGGCGACCTGATCGCCTTGGCGGGCGCGAGGCCGGGTTCTGGAGGCGGATTTCGCCGTTTCAGGCCCGCCAGACAGGCGGTCTTTCGGATTTCGGGCGGACTGGTGCTCATGCCATCAGCCTCCGTCGCACCAGGAACAGGTTGCCGAGCGCGAACAGCGTGAAGAGTTGGGCGCGGTTCTTGGCCAGCCCCCGGTAGCGGGTCTTCACATGGCCGAACTGGCGCTTGATGATCCGGAAGGGATGCTCGACCTTCGCTCGCACCATCTCGATGATGCGGTTGGCCCGTTCATCGAGGGGATGCAGCGGGTTGCCCTTGGGCGCCTTGCGCATGACACCCCACACCTTGCCCGGCCCCTTGAACGCGGCCTCGCGCTCGGCGCTGACATAGCCCTTGTCGGCCCAGACCGACGTCTCATCGCCGTGTAGCAGTTCGTCCCAAACCTGGCTGTCGTGGAGTCTGGCGGTCGAGGTCTCGAGGCTGTGGTGTGGAACGGCATGCAATTTTGCCCCCCTTGGTGGGGTGATCGGCGTCCAAATTTGACCCCTCCCTGCGGTTGTGCAGCGACCTTGAGCTGGTTGGAATCAGCTTGTGGCAAGATGAGGGATGAGGGGTGTGGAAACGATAGCGAGGGTCCGGCGGGACCACTTTGTGCACGGCAAAGGCATCAAGCAGATTACACGGGAGCGCCGGCTGAGCCGGAACACTGTGCGCAAGATCCTGCGAGGTGATGAGACCGCATTCGAGTATAATCGACCGGCGCCGCCGCGGCCGAAGCTGGAGGCTTTCGTTGAGCGGCTGGAGGCGTTGCTCGAGGCGAACGAGAAGCGACCGAAGAGAGACCGGCATCGGCTTACGCGCATTTTCGACGATCTGCGACGCGAAGGGTTCGAGGGGGGCTATGACAGCGTTCGGCGCTTTGCGCAGAACTGGCGTCGCGCCCGCAAGGGCGGTGTTGCGCAAGCCTTTGTGCCGCTGCTGTTCGCGCCCGGTGAGGCCTACCAGTTCGCCTGGAGCCATGAGTATGTGGTGATGGACGGGGTCACCACGCTGGTGAAGGCGGCGCATTTTCGGCTCTGCCATAGCCGGATGCGGTTCGTGATCTGCTATCCGCGCGAGAGTGAGCCATTGGCCGCCATTG
>LFCJ01000105.1_pt1 | contig 45083 bp, 49 predicted proteins | sample 643141 | NCBI WGS metagenome assembly LFCJ01 (sample SAMN03766243, study PRJNA286221) | soda lake metagenome | biome: soda lake; feature: Kulunda steppe; material: water; isolation source: sample B1-Br-g2 brine of Lake Bitter-1 | place: Russia: Kulunda steppe | collected 2010-07
GGACTCATAATGCTTTTTAGGCCCATACGTACACATTACGGTTCATGCATTATAAAACTTTGAACTTTTGTTTGAAAAGTACTACTCGTTCTCGCTGTTTTGTTGATTTCTCTCTCCACTTGGAATCATAATATCGAACCGCGCTCCATCCCACTCATTATTAATCTCAATCTCCCAACCGTGCGCATGAATAATATTCCGTACAATAGCAAGTCCAAGTCCGGTTCCATCTTCTGAGAATGTTTCACCATACTCAAAAATGTGTTCTTGGTTTTTCTCTGGTATCCCGTCTCCATCATCTGCAACATAAAATCCAGAGTTTGTTCTTCCCACCTCGATAGTGACAGTATTTTTGTTATGTTCAATCGCGTTTCGGAACAAATTCTCACAACAACGTCGAAGTCGCTCACTATCTGCATTTACAACCATGTTTTCTACATTATTGATGAGTGTAGCTTCTTTCGTATCTACGCTATCCCATGATTTGTCAACAAGGCGTCCAAGTGAAATGTTTTCTTTAGTTGTTACTGATTGCCCTTCACGAGCTAATGTTAACAAATCATCAATCATGTTTTCCATCCTATCTAACCCCATTTCCATTCGCTCAATATTTTGCGTTGTTGGGTTCTTTTTTGCTAAATCAGCGTAGCCTTGTGCCATGTTCAAGGGGTTTCGTAAATCGTGAGAAATAACACTGGCAAACTTATCTAACCGTTCGTTCTGTCTCTCAAGCTCTAACCGTTTATTTTCTTGCTCAGTAATGTCATTAAGCATGATTACATTCCCCATCTTAATGCCTTCACTGCTAAATAACGGAACACTATTTAATGAAAAATGTTTCTTTCTATTTGCTTCAACAGTTAATTCACGACTGAGTTGTGTGCTATTATTATAATCTTCAAATTGTATTTCTGGTACTGCTGTTGATATTTGTCTACCCACAACATCATTAACATCATACGTGTTGTTACTATACGCGTTTTGCATTATTTGTTCAACTAATGAATTCGCAGACCTGTTCAAGTCAACAATCCGCCCACTTGATTCAATGACGAAAATTGGGTCTGATATTTCTTCAACAACACGGTGCCGGGCGATTGGAACAATGTCAAGAAAGTCGTACCCGTAAAAAGCCCATACAAAGAACACAGTTGCAATCGAAAACATGAATGGTGCTAACTGTATTTCGGGGTATGGGTGTGTAGAGAAAATACTTGCTACCGCTCCAATTGTCATGATTAACGCGGCTCCAGCGATTAATAACCCTTGTTTACGTTGAATGGTTTGACCGGTTTTATACGCATCAAGTAAGAAAATGTACCCTCCAATAACATACGAAAAAATGTACACGTATTGAACAACTCGTAATATACCGTCTTCAACTGAAAGAACTGTGATTGGGCCTGATTCTAAGAAGGCTACATTTTCATACATGTATGGTTCCGGGCTAATCCATATGATAAGTAGTAATAGTGATGGAATGATTGAGAGTGCCCACACGTTGGGGAGTGATAAATAATCGGAGTAATTAGCGTATGAAATACAGAACATAAGCCATGCTAATGGAACAAAGATTTCTCCAATAGACTTGTAAAGAAATGCGTAGTGCTGGTAATCAGGCGACATAATCATCATAAATAATGTTCCAGATGTCCAAATTGTCACGAACCCCATAAAAACAGTAAACTCACGGGCAGCAACTGAGCGTTTGGAACGGTAACTATATAATGTGAACAATAACGCGCATATGGTCGAAGCTATCCCAAGATATGTATATGGATGGGCCAGAACTTCTTGTTGAATGACCATCTTTGGTACTCTTTAGAGGTGGCGTATGTTTATATTACCGGGTTTATGCTGATATTCGTGTAGAATAAGAAGAAGGTTAAAATAGATAGATTAAAACCGTGACGACTCTTACCATAGTGTAAGAGGAACAGTTTGCAATTAGGCTGTTAGTCATTATTGCCGCTATAATTATCAATCTTTTGAGGAATCTTTATACCGTGCCATGATAATGTCTAACTGAGGGCGTAATGGCAGTTAAAAACACTCAAACTGGTTCCGTTGTACCGCGTCCAAACTCTGTTCCTCCACACGACCCAAAACAGTACGCAATTACAAGTCATTTTAGGAAACGTGTGAATCAAAAAGGGCGTTTTATCACAGAGCAAGAAGCAAAACGCACAATTAAAACTGGAACACCAGAGTATCATGAGAAAAAGGGATGGAGATTCACGCGCGTAGAACATGGTGTTCGTATTGTTGTTATTGTGGACGATGTTGAAACCAGTCCTGTTATTGTAACAGGATGGACAGAAATTGATGATGAAGAAGAAGCACAAAAATCCACACGATGGTCATTAACTGACTTACGAATGATTCGTGTTCGGACAGCATTAAGTAAAAATAATGGTAGTTCAAACCCTGAACTTATCAAACCATTACAATTAGACACGCCAATTGAAGTCAAAGGTCATCGAATTATCACGCGAAAAGATAGTGAAGATGTAAATTGTTTGGATTGTAATCTTCACACCGACTCAAAGGGAAGATTGTGCCAAGCATCATGTTGTGGCTGGCGTCCATAACGTCAGACTCACGGTTCTGTTCGTGTTTTAAATACACAATACATATGGGGGTTAATTAGTTTTATACAAATATGCATAATACTCGTTCCTATGTTAACGGGTTTACATCCCGGCTTAACAACACGGTTAAAAATAAGTATCGTTCATCAGTTTCACAACAACGAAATAATTTCACTGTTGACTCACGAATTGGCTCATATAGTATTGTGTACACAAGCACGGATTACATGAAAATAATTTGGAAAAATGGTGACAAACAAATTGAAGCCAGACACGTTGAATACCCGTACTGGTCATGGCAAGTAAAAATACGAAAGGAGAACGGTGAGGTAGCACGTACTGTAACAGGATTAGATAATACAAGACAAGTTGAAGCGTTTGTTAAAATGTTTGTTTATCATGATGTTATCTTAACCGATGTCATTCAATTTAACCACGGGTATGAAAACAGAAACTCACACACGCGACTCACTACGTGTTTAGTTAGTTCATCATCTGTTATAGAAGGTGTTATTACATACTTGCGTGAAGAAGAATTACTGACGCGTGACCAAGCAATTAAACGGATTAAATTGGGGCGAGTTAAATAATTAACCAGAACGCAATCACTATCATTGTGTATGTGAATATTTGACCGACTGAAAGCATAATATTGTATGCATATGGGTCGAACAATTGGTCTTCTGTTTCAGCAAGTATTCCATCTTTTCCAACTACTTTCGTGAGTGTTATCGACTCATCTGTTGATGGTATGTACACATCACCATTGTCATTATCTGTTCGAGAATATTGATAATCAGTTATTTCATCAACAAACTCATACTTTCGTAATACACGTGTGAACACATACATGTAGTAGTACATAATTTTCCACCCATCACTTTGAGTCATTGGAATAGAATTGACAATAATAATCAGTATTGAAGTCAGAATAAACATAATCATGAGTGTTGCAATAAATAGTAACCCATCACCCATGAACGCGAACACACCAGTGGCCGTGTAAAAGTTTTCAACACCACCACTAAATCCAACGAATCCATACGGTAACGTGTTATTTGGTGGGTACAGCATCATGGGTAACGCAATAATCAATGCAATAAATCCAAAGCCGGGCAATGACGTTAACCACGGTGGAATCAGGTTTGACTCTTCAACAAACATTGACGCAGTTGATGTGCTTGAAAGAATTCCCAAGTATGTATCACTGGGATAGAATGAAACGCCATACTCCGCAAACGATATACCACTCATATCACCGATTGCGTTATTTAACAGTTTATCACCAGAAATAGTTGTTTCTACGTGTTCATCGTCTGTGATTGTAACACCACTTACTGAAACATCCCTATCAGATATTTGTGATTGTAATTGCTGCACGTTTCTTTCAGTATGCACACGTTCGCCATCAACGTGTGTTACAACCATTTTCTCACCACTATACTCTATCATCACTCCAATTGGAATGTCAGCTTCATACCCACTATCTGTTCGTAATGAAGCGTGTGTGTCATCACCAACAACTGATGGGATGTGGTTCAGTGAATAAACACGCTCATTGTTTACATGTGTTATTTCATCTCCATGACTAACACTAATTGTTTCAAGGGCTGACCGTTGTACGGTTAGTTTCCGTTCAACTTCTTTTGTCTCACCAGAGTCTAACGTGACAGTAACACGTGATTCTGTTGCACCACGCAACTCATTTCTTGCATCTGTATATGATGAAACTGTGTTTCCATTAACACTTGTAATCACGTCTCCTTGTTCAATATTTGCATCATCAAATGCGCCGTGTTCTTGAACGTTTGAGACACCTGCACCATCAACTGGTGCAATCGCCGGAATTACAACCCCAAATAGAAGTATGGAAACAAGTATGATTGATAACAAATTAAATAGCACTCCACCACTCGTTATTTTGAGGGCTGAGAAAACCGATGTTTTTGTTTCGTCTTGTTTTACATACGCGATTATTGGTATGAGTAGGGCGATAGATTTCATCCCAATAACAAACTCTTTATCTTCTAACGCGATGTACACGCCGTGTCCAAGCTCGTGAATAATTATTCCAATAGCAAGCGCGATGACAGCAATAATAATGAATATTGTTCGTGAACCGAATATATTGGGGTCAAATGATAGTGTTGAATTGATTACAACGATATTAATCAGCGTTCCAAGTAGCCAAAGAATAAACAATGATGCACTGAACACAATCCCACTCATGATACCAACACTTACGTATCCAAGCGGGTTCCAAAACTTTTGAGGGGACGCAATTTTTCTGACGTATGAATTAAACCGTGTGGATTCATTCACAACAATGTATTCTTCAATGCGTGATTGTGAACGCCACAAAACGTACAGAATAGTACTAAATAATATGATGATAAAAAGAGACGCATACACACTTGTATCCATATGTGTTGTGTGTTTGTCCCGTAGTATTAAAAACCATGTGGTACACGATTTTTTAATGTTAGAAAATCCCATTAATTGTAATTGATTGACAAAAATAGGGTGTAAAGATGGGTTCGTGACAACAATTCATCAAAAACATACTATTACCTGTACGTTCTTATTTTAAGTGGATGACTACTACCAATCAATTGGTATCCGAAAAGCAGACCAGCACACAAACGCAAAACCTTGCGTCGACTATTGACCATCGAAGTGAAACTGTGGTTGATGATGAAACTGTACTTCCAGTTAAACTTCACACATTCCCGAAACCGTGGGTTGACTCGATGCAGTCTGAGCATAGTGAACGAGCGTTTGCGGTTCTTGAAAATCCATCAGAAATTTATTCTGCTATTGAAGAGTATGGTGGCGGCGGTGTCGCATATTCTAAACTGATTGGGTCAATGAAAAAAGGAGACTTTGAAGATTTCATGCGTCTCCAAAAACTGTTCATCAAAGCGCAGCATGATGAACGTCTCCGTGTGAAGAGGTGGATTGAAACGGGATTGGCTCGGTCAATAAAGAACGCGCTTATTGATAACACGTCTTCATTCCCGGTCACAACACTTGAACACGTAAAACAGCGATTAGATGCTTACGAAGAAATTGGGATTGAAACCCCGTCAATGCATGAAACGATTGAAACAACAATTGAAGCGTTGTATGATAATGACTGGGAGAACGCGTTTCGTGTTGTTGAAGGGTTACTGAGTGATATTCCTGAAACCGCTCACAAGCCAAACACGGATATTGACATTGTTGTCGACCTTTTGGCTCGATTATGGACATTGCTGTTCTTCCAACATGAAGATGAACAGGGAACGTTAACCGATGAAACGGTTCACCATGCGATTGAGAAAGTTGTAGAAATAACGTCTGTCCCGTTTATTCCAAGTCGGAAGATTGACGGTGAACTTGAAGATTACACCATGGCTGAAATCATGGAAGAAGCGGAGAGTCGTTCATATGAAGATGTTGTGAAGAACAACTTGTACCAGTACGTGTTTCACAATGACACGACACAGATTGATGCGTTCACAGCGTATTTGTACTTGTCAGGTCGTGAAATTGTTGAAGACCAGCGTCACGGAGCCGAAAAACCGACACGTGCGCGGTTAGCCGTTGCAGAGAAACAATTCCGTTTTGTTCGGTTGCTCGGTGAATCAGAAATTGCTGATTTGACCGAGAAAGAAATAGCATGGGCACACTCACACGAGTACGTGTCTCGCGGTGCGATGTATGCAAGTGGGTGGATTGAGTCACAGCGAGAAAATCAGCCAGACCCAGAGTTTGAGAAAGCAGCAACAGAGTATGTTCACGCGTCAGAATTACTTATTGACCATATTCCGGTTCGGTCAATGAAGTACCGGTCGAAAGCAATGCGTTACTCGGCTAAAAACGCACCACGCGATTCTGCTATTGAAATTCATAAACAAGCAGTGAAGTTCCTTATTACTCAAGCAAGTGAGGTTGATGAAACATACTTCACAAGCGCAGTGCAAGACAGGATTCGATACCATAGTTTCCAGAAGCACAAGCACTCGCTTGACAAAGCATACATTGAAGGTGAATACGATAAAGTCAATCACCATTATTATGAGTGTGTTGGGATGGAAGAGTCGATTGACCTTCCACTACGAACACACAAGATTGAGCAAAAGCACTTGACAGCACAAGGAAAGCGTGCAGAGCAAGAACAAGATTATGAAACTGCACTTGCTGCATACGAGCAGATAAGTCGCGGTAAAGCGTTTGTCACGAATCGTAGAGTATTGATTGATATGAAGAAAGCTCTCATCAACGACGAGTATGACACGTTTGAATCATTACTCGGTGAGATGACTGGGACGCACAAACTGATTGACCTTGCAGGACACATTATTCTTGGAAAGTATCCAGATGGTGGGTTTCCACTAATGGATAAAATCGATAATAAAGCGTTGCCAAGTGGTGAAAGTACTCGCCCAGTCAAGATTCAAGAACATGCGATTAAACAAATCGTGAATACTGATAATTTTGCAGGGATGCATGATGAGACGATTGGACGGTTATTCTATGCGTGCAGACAAGCATTGACCGCGCCTGTCTCAGAACGTGAGTTATACAGAAATGTTGTGTTGGACGTGTTTATGGAGTTGTAAGTTACACTCCGTGTTTGTAGTGGGTGGTTGTTGAAAAGACGCGAATGGTATGATGGGTGGTTGGCTTTCCCCCGTTTCGTCCCGCGCAAGACGAAAGTGAACAACGAACAGTACGGGCGGAGTCGTGGTGTAGGTGGTCGGGTCTGGTGTCCAAAGTAGGACAGGTCGTTGGTAAAACGACCCTACTGGTTTTCCATGTTGATATTCATGATGATGCGGTGGTTAGTACATGTCTGGTGTTGCAAGCTTTGCATACACAGCGAACGCTCCCATGAGAACAAGGAACGATGACATGAACTCAATGGTAAGTAGTTCTAACATTTTAGAACACCTCTTGAGTCATGTTGTGTGTGGTGAAGCCCACAAGTGCCAGTGTGTACGTTACCATTACCGCCATCGTGAATGTTATTGGGTCGAACATGGTTTACCTTCCTACTTATTTTACTATAGGATACCCCCGGTAATAAGTGTTATTGTAGTAAGTAAGACTAAGTAAATTATTTCTGCGGTTAATCTATTAAGCAAAATCATTTCATACCACATACTGTCTTAATTTTAGAATTAAACTAATTATTACAGTAGAGGCTCTGAAACGTCAAAATAGTCATTTATTCATCTGTTAATTTATATAAAATAATTTACTAATAATGCGATTTTGGTCGTAAAATACCCCGTTCAACCCGTAAAAATCCAAATCATGCTACACCATCGCACGGATGTTACAATTCTTCAATAATTACGTCCAATATTTCTTTTGTTTCCATGTTGTTTGCTGTCTCTGTCAACCGTAGTCGTTGCCGTGGACGACCAATATCACGTGGGACTTTTACTGTTGAAACGAGTCCGGCCTGTTCTAACTTGTTCTTATAGCGTGATAGTGTTGCTTGGCTTGTAAGTCCAATACTTTCTGCCCACTTTCCTATATCATACAACAATTCTTCGTTTGATGCCCCTGCAAGTAGTGAGAGAACAACCCCATCATCAACAGTATCATCATACCCTTCTGCAACGGTAAAGAATCGAATCCATTCCTCGATGAATCCGCTTTCAAACTGTTCTTGCATTGTCTTCATAACAATACTTTGTGGCGGTGTTCTAATCTGGAACTGTTCTTCAGAAACCACTTGATTTTGTACTGTTTGTCGAACTGTTTCAATAATCGGTGGAGAACTTTCCACAGTGTGGTCAAACAAGAACGAAATCACGTTTTCCGGCGTGATGATAGTGCTTCCACCAGTATCATCTGTTGTGTATATTTCAACATCACCATTTTCTACAAGGTCTGCTGTTCGGCTTGCAACAGAAAAGAACGCGAACGCATCTTTTCCGGTGTGGTAATTATACTGATGAATAGAGTGTGCTGGATTTTCCATTTCACTCAGTTCATTCATCAAGTCTTGAATCTGTTCAGCGTTAAACTGTAACACGAAAACGGTTTCGTCACCCGTGAAATACTGCCCGTACTCATTTTCACGCGTATCAGTAGTATCTGACTCACTCATTTCTCTACATACATGTAACACATCTATGTATTTATATTCCCGCCTCAAAACAAAAAAGAAGTATTGCTTTTAATACGTGCGTCGTTTAATACTGTTATAATGGGTAATGGGAAATTGCTACAACGTGAATCTGATACTGACCCATGGCGTTTTCATGCGGAATCATATGAACGACAACATGATAGCGATTTTGCCGCCTCTCACGTGTCAAAACTTACAACACGAATCAGACTCTATTCCAGTATTAACGTTGGGTTGATGACTCTATTATTAATTGTATTTGCTGTACTCACACACCCAATCGTTCTTGCTGCTCCATTTATACAATTTGGTTATTACTATATTAGTAACACGTTTGTTTTCCCGTCGACACAGTCAACACGACCACTTGACCCTCTTATTTGGTGTCAATTACAAATCGACCGTCTGAGTGAAGAGATGGGTGATATAGAACCCCCTCAAATAATGCACAATCCTGAGACTCCTTACATGCTAACCAGTCAAAACCGGGATGAGCGAACAGGAAAACAACTCATATTTTCATCAATGAGTGTTCTGAACACGTTGCGTCCAAGTGAGGTTCGAGCAGTTATTGCACACGAATTAGCACACGTTAAATTCAAAGATTTATTATCCCTCCAATTGCTTCGTGTTACTCAGTTTTCAGTCCTAACTGGAGCGGTTCTTGGTGTTTTGAGTGTTATTATTGAGTATGTGTTAGTTAGTAGTTCACTATCAACATTTCTATTTACAATAAGCTTAATTATTGGATTGACCGTGATTGGTATGATTACAACAGGAGTATTAACACGACGTGTATTGATTCTAAAAGAATATCGTGCTGATATGTTTTCTGTTCAATATACTGACGGTAAAGAATTGTATAATGCATTAGCATTTATTAAAACAGACTATGAGGCGAACTACACAGACGACGTTTTCCGCCCAACGTTTACTGAACGATTACAACGAATCAAACAAGTAACCGGGTCATTAGAAGAAGAACAAGAGTACATAAAAAGCACAAACAATGATAAGAAATCGGTTCTAACATGAACATAAGCTTGTCTCATGATGCCTGATAGATTCTACACTGAATGGGGTCGGTTTTTGTACTTAGTTGAAAACACCGCAACGTACACGTTTATTCTTGTATTATTAGTGTGGACACCTCCAACAATTGTAATCTCAACTATTGGGTTTGGAAGTGTGTTGACAACAGTGTTAGCGTTCAATCCTGATTCATGGTATTACGTATGGACATTCTTGACGCACGGGTTTTATCATGAGAACCTTGTAATTCTTGGTATTACTATCCCATTATTATACTATTTATACCCATTAGAAACACTCATTGGTGAAGTTAGGTATTATAGAGTGATTGTTGGGTCGATTCTCATAAGTGCAATTATACATCTTGTTGGGTCAATGTTCTTGTACCCGTCACACGCAATGAGTGGTTCGCTTCCACTTGTTGTTGGATTAGTTGGCATGTATGCTGGTTGTTTACCATTTGATGATATGAAAATTATGAATGTAAACACACCGTTTATCACGTTTCCAATAATCCTCGGTATTGGATTGGTCGTATCTATTGTGTTGAATGGTGTTGTTTTGTTTGGTCAATCACAATTGAGTATTCTTGGTACATTGATATTTGGTGTTGTGTATGGGTATTACGTACAATATCATAATGACATTGTGTTTGATGATGAGTATTTACCTGATGAGGTTCCGTGGGATGTGCCAGAACATATTAAGGACAACGATTAAAACCGGTCATATTTTACTGTATAAAACGAATAGATGTGTATGGAAAGTGAGTCATGTGGTGAATGTTCTTCGACAAATAATTTGACCACGTGTGTATATTGTAACAATTCTTACTGTGTCTCACATGTTTCTGGCTCTCATCATAATTGTGATGAGCGTGTAAATAGGCACGAAGAATCCCACGTTTCCTCGCGAATACTATTAACAATAAAACAGTACGGATTATATGGAATAACCCAATTAAAGCGTCGATACACGTACTTATTGTTAGTTATTATGTGGTGTATGTTTTGGGTTCAAGTAGCAGTCAGTCACGTCTCACCAGACTTGTTTAACGTGTTATTTGTTGTCACAACTGAGAATCCATTATACGTTTGGACATGGGTGATTGCGGTGTTTAGTCATGGCAGTGTTTTGCACTTATTAGCCAACATGATTACGCTCTTATTTTTCGGGCCAATAGTTGAATCGTTCATTGGGCGGAAACGTTTCATTGTGTTATTCGTCATTGCTGGAGTATTAACCATGGTTTCTCAAGTAGTGTTTAACATGGTTGTTGGGATTGACTCAGCAATTTTAGGAGCAAGTGGTGGGGTTGCCATGTTACTTGGATTGTTAGCCGTTTACAAACCAGACATAAAAATTCTTATTTTCTTCATTATTCCACTCCGATTATGGATTGGGATTGCTGCGTTCATTGCGATTAGTATTATTGGTGTGTTCACAACATCGTTTGGGCAGAACATCGCTCATTTTGCACACCTTGTTGGCGTGTTTATTGGACTGACATACGCGTTCCTCTTGCCACACGACGAAATTTTGAACGAGTTTGATATGGAGATTGAAACCGCTCCATATATTGATGTGAAGTAATCACACACATTGTACAGGCGAACTATTTTAACCATATGAGTATTAAATACGTGTATGGACACATCGGACACGAATCGTGATGATAGTACTGATGATGGTGAATCTTTTACCGACCGCTTGAAATCGCTCAAAACAAACATGAGTGATAAACTGAATCGTGCGATTGATGATGCAAAAGAGAAAAAGCGGAACGTCGATAAGAAACCAAAATCACCTGAAACTCACCATATGGATGAGTTAGACCCAACTGTTAATCAAGTCCATAGTCGTGTCGATATGACAGATGAGTACGTAACGATTGTTGTTGACCTCCCAAATGTTGATGGGGAAGACGTTGATGTGAACGCTAAACCAACACACATTGACGTGCGCACGTTCACGTCTCACACGCATCATTACGATGAAGAGATTCCACTTCCAGCACCAGTAAAAATTGAAACTGGACAAGCAGTGTTCAACAATGGTGTTCTTGAAGTTACGTTTGAAAAAGAGCCTGCACCAACACCTGATAATAGTCAATCGTTGTGACCCCTAAATAATCCAATCGTTTAAGTGGTTGAAACGAAAACGTATGAATGCAGTCGGGCTACCCGAACTGCGTCACACGTCTTTCTCAAAACAAAACAATACACATTCAGTTATCACTCTTCAATCGTGTGTTCATCATTCTTATGTGTCGAGTTGTTGTACCATGAATCATACGTGTACACAGCCCATATTGGAAGACTAATCGAAAGTACAAGGAATACAACACTAATTGTCCAGTGTATAGAAAACAAATAATCAAATATTTGTCCCATTCCTCTACGAACAACAAACAGTATTAGTAATGAAACCAGTAGTGCAAGTAGTGGTTTAAACAATCTGTGTTGTGTGTATTTCATTATTTGGACTAATTATGAAAAATTAAGGATTTCTCGCTGAGTAACACTTGGCGCGTCGTGTTCAGGAAGGACTGTGTCTGTTGTTTCTGTTTCTAATGCAAGGTTGATAATATCAACAGCACATTGTTTGTGTAATGGTCGGTTATTGTTGCCGCAGTATTCATCCATGACACACGCAGGGCAACCACGTGGTCGGGCACATGTACATCCTTCAATCACTTCTTTTGACTTTTGTGCGACTGACTCAAACTCGTCAAAAATTGTTTTTGAGAATCCAAGTCCACCAGATACGCCGTCATAAATAAAGAATCCTGATGATGTGAACGTTGGGTGTCCATACGTGCTGAGGCCGCCCAAGTCTTGTTTTTCCATCATTAGCTCTAACGGTGCAACACCAATCATGGCGTGTTCTAACGCGTGAACACCGCCAATATATCCAGTGAACGGCGTATCCATGTCTTTGGTTGCATAGTCTTGATATTTGCTAATAAGACCTGCCTCAATATGTTGCGGGACATCTACCCACATCATTTGTGTTTCCATTGTGATTGGTGGGAGTTGGGTTGGTATTGATTGTTGTGTTACGCTATTGTTTTCAAGACTGATTTTATTGAATCTGTCATAGTGTACAGTTACGCTTCCTGTTCCCCAATACACATCAAACGGGCCGATTGTTCGATGTTCTTGTGGGGTTGTTGAATGAATTTCGGTTGTTGAAACGGTTCGTGTGTAATAATCAATTTCGTCTGCCGGTTTGAGAACCGCGAATGAATTTCCGGGCGTGGTATCAAATTTTGTGACTTGATACCGCCGTCCTTTATGCATATACACGGCTCCGTAGTGGAAATCACGATACGCTCGTTCTTTATCAACGGGTTCAATATCTAACCCGCCATCATAATCATTATGTAATAAGATTTCAACTTGTTCATCACTGCTTGCATACATACTAATGTTTGTTTGTGGTCGAGAAGAACCGTTGTATTGAACACTTGTATCAAGGTCGCCTGTAAACTCTCCTGCACGTTTCCACATGGTTACAACTGCCTGTAACCGTTCTTCACCACCGAAGTACTTTGCATCGTCCCATGTCAATCCTAACTCGGTTGCTGCACAAAGCATGTGCTTGGCATACACTTGGTTATTGTTCAGGTCTACAACCGCGTCTTCTACTGAATCTTCAAGTAAATACTCTGGATTCTTCATTAAGTACTGGTCAATACTATCATAATCACCAACAAACACACCAAGTGAATCACTTCCACTTCTACCGGCCCGTCCAATACGTTGCCAGAAGCTTTGTCGAGTGCCGGGATAGCCTGCAAGAATCACCGCATCAATCCCACCAACGTCCATCCCAAGTTCTAACGCGCTCGTCGTCGCTACCCCATCTAAATCACCATTCTTTAACCGTTTTTCAGTATCACGACGTGTTTCTTGTCCGTGACCAGCGTGGTATGGTTCAATCTCAACTTCACTCCCGCCACCATACGTGTTCAACTGTTCCTCAGCACGATGTGCATTTAACTCAGTAAGTTTTCGTGATGACGTAAACAACATGGACTGAACATTATTATACGATAAATGAGCCAACACTTCACTGGCTTCAATATTCGCTGGCCGTTGCCCATAGTCATCCCCATCATCGTCACTTGGTGGGTTCCAAAACACGATTTCTCGTTTCCCATGCGGCGACCCATCACGACTGATAACATGCACGGTTTCTCCGGTTAATGCGTAAGAATGTGCTTGTGGATTCCCAATTGTTGCACTGGTAAGAATAAACTGGGGTGACGCGCCATAATAATTTACGACACGTTTCATACGTCGAATTGTCCACGCAACATGCATTCCGTGAATCCCGGTGTACGTGTGTGACTCATCAATAGCAACTACGTCTAAATTCGTATAGAAACGACTCCATTTTTCATGGTGTGGTAAGTACGCGTTGACACCAGAAAAGTTAGTGATAATAATATTAGCGTTATTACGCACGTGACGTTTCGTTTTTTGGTCGGTGTCCCCGTCATATACACCCACAGTAATATCAAGGTCTAACGCGTCGTACAATTCATTGAGTGAGTCTTCTTGGTCACGTGATAATGCTTTAGTTGGATACACAATAAGCGCCGTTGTCGACGGGTTTTCCAAATAATTACGTGCAATTTGTAACGCGTACACCATTGTTTTCCCACTTGATGTACTTGTAGAAACACACACGTTCTCACCTACTTCAAGGTCAGATAACGCTCGTGCTTGGTGCGTGTACAAATCATGGTCAATGTTTTGTGCAATTTCTTCAGGCACACAATCGTCAATACTTACTGTGTCAGCAGTTTTTGCTTCTTGTGTGAAACTATTAACAATTTGTTCATCGTAGTCTGTGCTTGGATAACTTTGTTGTAATCCTTCAGCATCAAGTTGAAAGTTGGTCATTTCATATCACCCGGAAATCGAATCGATGCTTTCATTGTCTCACTTCGTGATGGTGCTTCTTCATCTATTTTATTATATACGAGTTGTAATGCTTCAACATTATCCTTTCCATATTTTTCATATAATTCCCAATCTGGTTGGGAGTCTGTGTTTTGAACACGAACCCACTCACGAAACACGGCAGCAACTCGATTCCCACTCAACTCGGCAACAGACCGTTCAAACCCAAGTGCTTCACTCACTGCTTCTAACGTGTTTGTTCGTGATGGAAGAATCATATTATCATCATCAACAGCCCACTGTCGTAACCCTAACTTATCTGCGTTCTTCCATACATCATAGAAAAACTCTGCATGATGTTTTGTAAACCGTTCAATATGAGCAAAATCAAAATCCCACCCATTCCATGAAACAATGTACCGTTTCTCACCGTGACGCATATACCAGTCTAAGAAATCACCCACAACACGTTCTTTATCATTCGGGTCATCATGCATGAAGCAATGAAACTCATTTGTTTTCGAGTCCAACACAGAGATTTGCCAAATAACGGTCGGTGTTGCCCCGTCAGTCTCAATATTAATGAATAACGGGTCAGTACCCGGCAACGGCTCTAATGATTTCTGAACGACTTTATCAAACGCTAACGCTTTTGCGTGTGATTGAATTGTCTCTCCTTTCTTCTTCCCAATCCCACGAATCTCTTTCAAATCTGCTTTCGGTGTCGTTGCAATCGCCTCAAACGAATCGTACCCATTATTAACAAGTTTCTCTGCTGTTTTCTTTCCAACTGCTTCAATCGCTCGTAATCCTAACCGACTGTTTCGTATCGTCTCAAACGCGACCAACCCATCAGAGTACAATTTCAAAATGGGAATTAACACAGATAAATCAGCATCAATTGGAGACGCACCACGAATCATTACTCCATTCCATGATTGTTCATACGAAGCATCCAACTGTGTCGTTAAAAACATTGGAGAACCCGGTGACTGAGAATGAAACCCATTATAATACTTTTCATTCACCAACTCCGCTTCTAATCGTGTTGGCCGTACTTCAACATCAATATCAGTCGTGAAATAAAACGTCGGAGTATCAGTATTGAGCGTCCCATTCGTAATCAAATCAGCCGCATTAAACAACCCGTCGTACTCTTTCATCCACACAACATCAACACCATTCAATTTCGTGTGCTTCACATCACCATTTTTCTGCCCGGCAGGGTATAAACACGGAACAGAAAATGTTTGTACCATTTCTGAAAACACTTCCGGGTGCGGTTCAGTACACGATAATAGAAACGCGTCAGGGTTTGCGGTTTCTATTAAATCATCAAAATGGTGTGGTTGTAATTGTTTGAACAACCGTGGTGTTAATGATACGATGGTTGCTTTTGACTGTCCCTCATACATGGTTCCTAACAAACATACAATTCTTTCCGGTTTAAATTTTCCTCAATCTGGGAACTCTTCTGGGTCAATCGCGTTAATCTCGGTCAAACATTGAATCATGTATTTGAATGCTTCTGCTTCCGTATCAACCGTGATGGTTTTCTCTGCGTCGTCATACGAAATAATATTAGCAGTATGTAAAAATGGTAAGTGACGCTGTGTCAATGAAATGTACACGCTCTGGTACACCCGCCCACCTTTTTCTATATCAGGATGTGTATCCTGTTCATTCAGTAAAATAGTATCATCACGAACCCCTTCTGAATGGGCGATTTTCTCGGTGAGTTGAGTGAGCGAGATTGGTTTGTTTTCATTGTTATTATTCACAGTGTAGTAAATTACTGCCCGCCGACGAAAGTTTCCGAGGACATTAAATACTGTTTCTTCATCTAACGTGGTTTCTGGAACAGTTTTAGATGAGCCAAACAGATTAATATCAAAAACACTCATGGAATCAACTTACTAACGTGTTATATTTTTATTCACTTAAAACACACTGTTCAAAATGGTAAGTATTAAATGTTTGTAGAACCAAATGGGTAATATGAACGACCCGGATACATATGATTCTGATTCTTATTCACGCGGAGCGGTTGTGTGGGCTGATGATTTATTAAAAGACCGTGGAGAATATCATGAGAATGCTCTTCTGACTCGTCCGTGGATGATTATTAGTAATATTAAACAACCATTTGACGATGAGTGGATTTCGATTCCAATCACCAGTAAGTGCAGACGAGATGCAATCCCAATTCTTCCAGAAAACTGGGTTCGGGGAGAATTACAAAAAATGAGTTATGTGAACCCGTGGATAACAATGACCATTAAGAAACGGCACATTCACTCATACGTTGGTTCAGTCACTCAAGACTTTGTAAATAACGCTGTTGACGAAATGAACAAGTATATTTGTTCAAATGAGTCCCTATACAAATAATCACTTGTAATACTATTGTAATTTAGTCGTTTGTTTTAACTGACGTGTTCGTATTTGCCGATGCACGCGGAGTGTTCTGATGAACACCGTTTACAACAATCACAGAACACGGTGCATTACTAATTACTTTTTTAGCGACACTCTTAACACCATTATACGCATCCTTCTTACGGTGTCCAATAAACACTTTTGATGCCTCAATCTCTTTTGCATACTCAACAATTGAGTCTGCTGGTTTTCCATGAATAATCTCTGTTTCACATGAAACCGTATCAGGAACTAATTCACGGGCTTTGTCTAACACACCCTGACCAACATCCTCACTCGCGTCAGGTTGTTCAATAACCATTTCATTACCATTTCGTGTTACTTTATGAGAAAGAACATGAAGCAATTCTAACGTCGTTTCAGTATTCTCATTCTGCACTGTTTCAACCGCTTCATTAACCGCACGCAATCCCGCATCTGAACCATCAACCGCAACAATATATTTTTGTTCCATATCGACCTATTTGTAATGGTCTTGTATAGTGTTTCGGGGCTAAGAATCAATAACCATATTTTATACTGGTGGGTTAACTACGTGTAGATAACATGGATTATAATTATTTTGACGAGCATGAATTGCTTGTCCCTCGGACGTTTACCCGCGACAAAACTGAACTTGAAACCCAACTTGATGACACCGTTTCATCAGAACAAATCAAAACATTCCCAAGTGAACTATTCAATCCACATAAAAACCCTGAAAACGCTGTGTACCGCGCATCGAATATTATTCAAATAAATAATGAACCAACGTACTGGTTTCTTAAAATCACGGATGAAGAATGGCCCGGTGAACAAGTACACAAACATATTGCTGCGGCGAAACTGTATGATAAACACGTAACACCAGACGGAACAACAACAATTCCGCTTGTGATTCAAACAGAAAACCCGTACAACACGCATTTATCGGTCAAACATTTCATGGGGTTATTAGAAACAGATATTTCCTGTACATCACCCTCACCACCAGAGATTGACCCAATTGAAGACACTGTAGAATTGACTCATGTTGTTGATGAACGATACCGTGAACACAATGTACAACGCCGTGACTCAGAACGTGAAATTGAAGAGTTTGTCAGGTCAATCAATCAAATGCACTCACGCGAAATCGAACACATGGTGACTCGTGTTGAGAATATTCTTGAAAACCCCCAACAATGGTTAGAAGAAATTGACACGAATCAAATTGAACCGTTACTAACTATGAGTGTTGACGAAAGAGAACGGCTTCTAAACCGCTTACAACAACCAGAACCAATTGGCACAGCATACCAGCCAGCATTAGAAATAGCGTTTCGGACAACTGTTGGAGATAAAATGAGCGAAAACGGGTTTTGGTCGTTTTTCATTGCCCACCGACTACTCATGGAGCATGGAAATGAGTATAATGAAAACATGCTTCTCACAACGTTTCAACGCCGAAATAGTCGTGGTGAAAATATTATTGAACAAATCACAACCGTCCCATCAGTCGAACCACGTGACACCGTGTTTTACAACACGACGACCAACGATTTCATTCAAGTCGATGGGTACGTAAGTATGAATGGACATGAAACGTTACTTAATGTGACTGACCCATTCACACGCGCAGAATGGGAATGTTTAGATGATTATCACCCCGCGTCATTAGAACATGCCGCACCACTTTGTCGGACAGCAACGGATTCTTCTCCCTTTATCATTCATGTATCAACATCAAACACTGCCCCGCTTGTAGTACATAAAAGCGTTTTTGACTTATTACTCTCCTTCTGAAACCGTTTTGTTTTCATACACAAACAAAACACCTAAACGCTGTTATTAATTATTAATACACAATGTTTGGCCCAGTAGAAATCGGAATTGCACTCATACTTGTCGTATTACTATTTGGAGCGAGTAAAATCCCACAATTAGCTAATGCGTCAGGACAAGCACTTGGGGAGTTTAAAATTGGTCGTGAAGAAGCAAAAGAGACTGAATTAGAAGATTAAAACCTTCTCTCCATGTAAAATACGAACGCGTCTTATCTCATCGTCTGGTTATTCCCACCCAAATCAAAACCCATGTCGCTCGGTAACGGCTGACTGTACACTTTTCCAATCGCGTATCCAATCACCACGCCTACAAAGTGAGCCACTTGTGCGACACCACCAGCACCGACTCCACCACCAATGATTGAAAAGGCTGATACAAACACGAACCCGACCGTAATAAGCCAAATCGGGATTGGGATTACGAAGTATAAGTACACTCGAAGGTTCGGATTCCACGCAGTAAGCAGTCCCATGATTGCAAGCCCTGCACCACTTGCCCCAATCACGCCACCCGGCTGACCCAAGAGTAACAATGCACCAACTTGAAACATTCCTGCAATCGCACCAGTTGCGATAAAGAACATCCCAAACCTCACAGACCCAAGTTTTCGCTCTGCTAACTGACCAAAGAAATAAATCACAATACTATTCATTACAATATGTCCAAACCCACCATGTGCAAAGATGGATGTAATCCATGTCCATGCGTCAAGCGGGTCAAACGTTGTGAAATGGAACACTGTTTGTTCTAACGTTGGTGGAAGAATTAGTTGGATAGCAAACGAGAACCACATCAATGCAAGAAACACCAACGTTACATTCCCCTCTAATGGACGAAGTTTGTTTCGTATAACCCCAGTGATACCGCTATTCGATGTTGAATTCGTACCGGAATACGTCGTATCATCCCAATCATTTGGCAGTAAACGAAGTGTCATACTGAGTTATACTAAGTCCAAATAAAAGTGTGTTTGGGTTACGGTTGTCTGAAAAACACAATTATTAACGTGAGAAGTGGAAGGACAATAACTAACCCAATTGTGAGAGCTTCACATGTTCCCGGCGTAATATGTTCAGCTAATTCTGTACACAGAAACTCACTCACAACCACGCCACTCACACCAACCGTAATGAAAAACAATAATCCAATAACCTCTGAAAATGGTGATTTTACCATTACACAATACGACGTGTTCTTTCAGTTTACCTATTGTGTTTTTACTGGTTTACAATTGGAAATGGAATCACGTCCTTGATAGAGTTTGAACCAGTAGCAAACATTGCTAATCGGTCAACACCAATCCCAAGTCCACCACATGGTGGTAAACCATGCGCAATATCATTCACGTATTGCATGTTTACAGTCCCACCATTCACGTTTACTTGTTGTTCAAACGCGTCTAATTGGGCTTGTGGGTCGGTTAGTTCTGTGTACGCGTTTGCCAACTCAACACCATTAACAACCACTTCAAACCGTTCAATGCGGTCAGGAGTGTCTGGACACTCACTACACAATGGTGTTGACCCTACCGGGTAATCATACACAATTGTTGGTTGAACAATGTTATCCTCAACAAACGTTTCATATAACTCCATGAGGACAGTGCTTCGTGACGTGTTGTTAACCGTCACGTCATGCTCATCAAGAACAGATACTAACTCGGCTGTCGACGCATCATTTACTGATTCTATTGGTGTGTACTCTGCAACAGCGTCATCAAACGCTACTCGTTCCCACGCAGGAGTGAAATCAATTTCTGCTCCATTGTGTGAAACAATCATGCTCCCTGTCGTCTCATTAACCACAGTAGAGACTAATTGTTCTACCATGTCCATCATATCTTCATAATCTGTGTATGCTTGATACAGTTCTAACATGGTAAACTCAGGGTTATGACTCGTATCAATATCCTCATTTCTGAACACGCGTGCCATTTCAAACACGTTATTGAACCCACCAACCAACATTCTCTTTAAGTACAACTCAGGTGCGATACGAAGCACCATGTCTTCATCAATCGCGTTTGTGCGTGTTGTGAATGGTGTTGCGTTTGCACCTCCGGTTGTGTGGTGAAGAATAGGTGTTTCAACCTCAACAAAATCGTTTCCTGTTAAAAAGTCACGAATGGCTTGTTGAACATGGAATCGGGTTTGGACAGTTTGATGTAATTCGCTCGTCCGAAGCGAAACGGCTCGCTCTCTAACCCGCGTCTCATTATTTACACCATCATGCTCACTTGGTGGGTGGCGAAGCGTCTTGTTTTGTACATCTAAATCTGTCACACTCACAGATAACTCGTCAACTTGTTCACGAATAGCGGTTCCACGAACGCCAATAACATCACCAAGGTCAAGGGCTTCGATAAGATTGTCATACCCGGTGATATTATCGCGCTCAAACATTGTTTGAACACGGTTCTCGTTGTGTTGTAGGTCAATGAATGTTAACCCACCAAAATTATTTATGCGACTAATACGACCGCTAAGAACGTGTTCAGTATCACTCTCAATGGGGCCATCACCATCACCATACAAGTCATGGAAGTCCGAAATACTAATTGTCGGCTCTAATCTCATTCGGTACGGGTCATCATGGGTTTGTTGAAGGAATTGTACCTTCTCTTGCCTATCAGGGGCGAAGTTTGGCGTTTGCTGGTTAGTAGACTGTTCAGTTTCGTCGGTGCGCGACTGTTGCTGTTGCATTGTATTCGTTTTTGTTTTGTATTGGTTGACAAACGGTTCTGTCAAGGTGGTGGTCAAATAATCCCAATTTGGGCGCGACTCCTTGTTGGGATTAGTAAGAAACAGATTTACCTTTAGCAACAGCGTTGACACTACAACGGGTACACCCAGAACAACGTGGTGTTGGATGACTTTGTAGTGTCATTTTCTTAGTTAGTACATCACACCAAAAATACTTAAAGATTGTGATTGGAGTGGTTACTGCGTGGAAAATAGTGTGTCAGCGCCGACAAAATTATGGTGGTGGTAGATAAAACACGTAACATGGACACCATAAACGATATTGAGTATGTTGACCCATACACACTTTATCGAGACTCAGGAAGGGATGAGCGATTCCTTCACCTTGAACGGTATGACGGGTATTACATTGCAGAATGGGATACTGTAACCCCGTCTCTCACGATTCGACAATTAATTAATGAGGGGCGTCCACCGCATCGTGGTTTACTTACATTATTGATTGCTCTTCGCTTGAGTGTTCTTGTTTTGAGTGATACGTTTCATAGATTAGAAGGGAAAATGTACGATGTTTCATGGGAGACGCGTGGTGGTTCGGTATATATTACACTTGTTGCCCAGACGAGTGATTATAGTGTTCTCAAATACTTGTATAAAGTAACTACTGGTGAGGAAATGGAGGATTGGTGGTACACAGAAGCGAAATCATACCTTGGTAATTTGCAAGGAAAGTCTGTCGACCCGGAAGAAGAAATGTATGAAGACGATGAACTATACTACTAATTTCTACTTGTTGTAATTGTAGTTCACATCATCAATCGTGGCGGGTAGTTCTACCCAGTCCACTCTACGCTTGTGAACCTTATCAGACGAATAACAATGTCCAACATCTTCAACAAATTGTGATGCTTCATTCGGACTCATTTGAGTGTCCCGAATAATATTATTCACCACGATTTCTTTTTTGGGTTCCTCATGGTTAATCAGCGCGGTGAGTAGCACATCATACGCTTTCTCAACATCATCCGTTTCAACGGTTGAAAGCACGTCATGGTCTTCAAGTTCAGTAAGAACACCATTCACGTGTTCATCTTGGAAATACCGTGCGGTTTGAAGAAGAACTTGACGACGAACGTGCCATTCACTTCTATTGTGGTCTTTGCTAAGTTCTTCAAGTCGAGAAACAAAGTTCACAACGTGTTCTTGGTCGATAGTGACCGTGAGACTATCACGGAAATTGTGAAGCATTAAAATGCCTTCGTCATCACTCAATTGTTGTGAGAGGGTAACAACGAAGTTTTGTGCGTCAGTATTTTTGAACCAGTCTTCTTTGACAAGTTCTCCAATTTCTTGAATGACTTCGTTGCCGAGTTTGAGGTTAATCTTCATGCTATATTAGTATTTGTACGCGCTGTTTTAAGTAGATTTGGATTATATAACGGGCCAGATGGGATTTGAACCCACGACCAAGAGGTTAAGAGCCTCCCACTCTTCGCTGACTGAGTTACCGGCCCAAAGCGTTGGGAGCAGGACTCGAACCTGCATTCCGAGGGTAACAGCCCCGTTTCTTACCAAGTTAGAATATCCCAACAATACTGTGTGGACGGGTTGAGTGGGATTTGAACCCACGACATAAAGGTTAAAAGCCTTTCACTCTGCGCAGGCTGAGTTACCAACCCTTTTGTGTGTTTTGCCAGTTTTTATTGACCGTGGTCGGGTCAACGTCGGGGCACGGACTCGAACCGTGGACATCAACGTTAACAGCGTTGCGTTCTACCAACTGAACTACCCCGACAAAATATACACAAACAAGCATACCAGAAAACTAATCACCGGGACTTTTGTTTTCCGATATGCATAATTGTGAATATTTTGACGCCGAAGGACGGACTCGAACCGCCAAACCTCCGTGTTAACAGCACGGCGTTCTACCAATTGAACTACCTCGGCAAACCGCAGACAGACCAAGAGGGATTTGAACCCCCGTTCTCCCGGTTAGAAGCCGGGCGTTTTTAATCCGAACTAAACTATTGGCCCACATGGAGTCACCGGGATTCGAACCCGGAGCCTTTCCCCTGCCAAGGGAACGTTCTACCGTTGAGAACTATGACCCCGCAAATGGGATGGCCGGGATTCGAACCCGGACGTTCCTTCTCGATTTTGTTTCACTGGCCAGTTACTTCGTGAGGAGCATTGGAATACACCCAACTGCTCTTCCACACATGTTCTCACACAGTGAACGAATTGTGTGTCACATGACACGGTTGTTTCTCACAACACGCGCGTCGTGTTGAACACGTGGGTTTTTCATAATTCCTCGTTCAACTGGAATTGCACCATTGAGACTACCATCCCGCGTTGGCCAGTGAAACATGGTGGTGGTATGTATCCCGTTGATATGTGTTGTAGTTTGTTGCGCGTACTTTCACACACGAGCCGTTATTGTGCGTGTGGCAATCATCTTGCCGGTAATCTGAAACGGGTCAAGAGGGATTTGACCCCTCGGTCGTTGGATTAAAAGTCCACCGCCCTAACCAGACTGGGCCATTGACCCTTTCATCCCATGTACCTTGTTGTGAATCAGTATTCACAGTACAAGCACGGCTTGGGAGTACAAACCGAACGACACTCAATCAGACGCTACCCCTTTTGAGTGTCTTAGAAAGATTTCGCTCTATTATTGGCTTTATTACCAACGGCTCTACGGACAGAGCGTGCATCCGTATTGGACACCGTTGGGAACACCATCTTGGTATCTTATTCTCACCGTGGGTATATAAAGGTTCTGTGTGAGAAAATACCATTCAACACACTCGCATCAAATACAACATGGGGTATATAAAGGTTCAGGTTAGAAAAATGACTGTTATGTGATGTTGAAAATGTTAAACGTGGGTTATAGTGCGTGAAATTGTTGTTCTTAGCACTTTCATAATATGGTGTATGTTTTCGTGTTTTGTTCTTGCTGCATAACTTTTGACTGCTTAAATGGTTTCAGCAACCTTTATTAGTCCTAATAAGCTAATATTAGAGTTTTGGGGTGCATAGCCATATACCTTTTTTATAAGAGAGTCGTGTAGTAGTATATACGAACATCTAACAATGTCTGACATGGCCGTATTCTTCGCGTTCATCGCGGCATCAGTGTGGGGTGCTGTTATTGTTATGGACAAAACTGTTGTCACAAATTATGTTGATGATGACAGAGTTTTACTTGGGTTTTCTGTTCTTATCGCTGCATTAGTAGCACTCCCACTCACGATTAGTCCAGCAATTGAAATTCCAGACCTTCGCCTTGCAATCGAACTGTTTGGAATTGGTGTGCTGGCTAACCTGCCTGTATACTTGTACTTGAAAGCTCTCCGGTACGATGATGCAACAGTTGTGGGTTCGCTACTGAAACTGGGGCCAGTAGTGACGCTTATCTTCTCATTTGTTTTTCTTGGTGAAATCCTTCAAGTCCTTGACTACGTTGGTGTTGCGTTAATCGTTGGTGGTAGTATTCTTGCCGCGTTAGTCACCGAAGAAGGTAGTCTCACTCTCAAACTAAACAAATCGCTTGGTCTGGTAGTGATGGCCACTATTGGGTGGGGAGCCGAAGCCGTTGTGATTAGTCACGCGCTCATGTACACGGATTACTGGAACGTGTTTTATTGGTCACGCCTCTTTGGAGCGTCGTTCCTTATTCCACTCCTATTTATTCCGTCTGTTCGTGGTGATATGGTTAACGTCGTTCAGAACCCCCTGAAAAAAGGGCTTGGATACATCGTTGGTGCCGAAGTTGGGTTCACGTTCGGTGTACTCATGGTCACAATCGCTATTTCAGTGGGTTCGCCAACGATTGTTATGGCAATCACGTCGACAGAAACGTTGTTCGTGTTGCTGTTCGCCGGGGCGCTTCACTTCTTCGGGTACGACATGGAAGCAGACACGTCTCGACCCGCCATAATTAAAAAAGTCGTTGGAGGATTATTGAGCGTTATGGGGGCTATTATAATTGTTTAATATGTAAAGATACGTATTAACATTTTTAGATTACCATGTCCAAAAAACATAAACCACCGAGTAGAGAATGTAATACTAACTAAATGAGTCACGAATCAATCTGTATCAGTGGTGAGGCGGTACGTCCGTATCTTGAGGAAACACGGACAATGATTGGCGACCAATTGGGGTCAAACTACATTTCAAGCGACGAAATGACTTCTGTAATCCGTAACGATACAGACAAACACCTCGTCATGGTAATGCCCGATAAGAATGGAAAGAAAATAAGTGAAGATGGGATTCCGGTTCAACTATACCACACGCCAACAAACGCGAACGAAGAAATTGAATTAGAAGAGTTTCCTGATTCAACGGTTCCAAAAGCATTAGCCACAAGTGTTGGGTTTCAATTTAAACCAATCAATTTTGCACCTGAAATTGAACTGCAGGGGCAAGCGTTCCCGAAAGTGTTTCAAGGGAAGAAAATGGTTGGATTGATTGACGGAACCGCTGTTCGAGAAGGTTACGCGCGAAAAGGATATGGTGAACTCGCCCTCAATCATAACAGTGACTTATTATTAAACAAAGGGTGTGATATTTTGTGCGCGTGGGGATGGAGAAATGCTCGTGGTGTGTACGCGGCACACGTGTTCCGTGCCGCTGGATTTAGAGCAGAGCGAGAATACCGAGGCTACTGGGAAAATGAAAGTCGATACACCGGGTTCCATTGTCCAAGTTGTGGCCCTCCACCATGCCGCTGTTCTGCTATTCTATACGTGAAAGAATAATACTGTGGTGTAACGTGTTAGTTCCTGTCTGAAACTAATTGTTGTAGTGATTCATTATTAGTATCGCTAATTGGTGTTCTATTCTGAATTTGACGAGCGATTTGTTCTTGCTGTTCTTTTGGAAGGACGACAGTAGTGACGTACTTGTCTACTTGGAGATGAAAGTTTAATGGGTTCTTCCATAGCCACGAGTTTTTTGTGAGGTGTTCAATCTGAGTGTCGGAATCAACATATTCTGCACACTCATCATATACGTGTTTGATGTATCCGGTTGTGTTTGTATCAATTGTTTTGTTGGGCTGGCAAAGCTCAATTCTTTCATCCGCAATTGTAATTACACCGTTTGTTTCCAATTCTGTGAGTACGTCATCCAATTCGTTGATACTAAGAGAATTATTTTCTTTGGTGAATGTGGCGTTTGTGAGGCGTTTGTGGTGTGTTTGTGCAGTATAAATCTCTGCAAACAGAATGAAGTGTTTGAGTGTGGTTATTGTTGTGTTGTTTGGATGTTTCAGTGTGAGAAAGTCTACGATTGTACGTGTGAGGCTTTGTTTTTCATGCTCATGGGTACAATCTCTATCCGTAAGAATGTTACTCCATGATTTCTTGTGGCGTGTCGTATTTTCTTACACTTTTATGTACACCACACTGTTCAATGATTTCATACAGGGCTTCAAGTACTTCTTCCATATTGTAGTTAAGTTCGTGGTCGAGGTAGTTTCCTTTAGTTCCGCCGTATCGTGAGTGTGATGTTGTAATGTTCAAATCATCAAAGTCAGACAAGTATTCACGAACACTTCGTGCTGTTACTGCACTTTGACCACACAACTGTGTGTAACGCTTGTAAATATCCACTGTTCGAGGTGTTTCATTCCCTTCAGCAGTGAGTGTTGCAATTGCGTACATTGTGATTTTCTCATGTTCAGATAATTCTTTAATCGTGTTCATTATCTGTTCTTTTCTGATTCTTTCACGCGCGGTTTCTACGTGTTCATCAGTTATTTTGTCTGCGTTTGTTCGTCTGGCTTCATCACCGGCTCCACGAAGCAGGTCAAGCGCCCGGCGTGCATCTCCTCCATCTTGTGCGCCATGTGCAGCAACTTGGCGGACAACTGTTTTTTCATATGCCCCATCTTGGAACGCAATATCAGCACGTTGCTCAAGAATAGCGATAAGTTCGTTTGCGTTGTATGGGTTGAACCCGATGGATTGTTCAGCAAGTGTCGAGCGAACATCAGCATCTAACCTGTCACGGATTTTCAGGTCACTACTGATGCAAATTGTTCCGAGTTTAGCGTCTTTTAAATCCCCTGTTGAGCGTGCGCGTGAGAAACGATAAAGTAGCTTGTTGAGTGAGTCTTTTTCTAATGAGTCGATTTCGTCAAGCACAATAATCGTGGTTCCACCCTTACTATCAATCACGTTGAACAAATTGTTGAACACGACTCCTTCGCCGTGTCCTCGTGCTGACATTTGTTCATCGGGTTCGCTTAGTTCGTTCACGAGTTCAATTCCAAGTTTGTAGCTTGTGTTGAGACTTTTACAATTGACGAAGACAACGTTGATTGTGATGTCTTTTTCTTCACACGCGTTTTGTAGTTCACTCAGAATATAATTTGTACACGCGGTTTTGCCAACACCAGTCTTTCCATATAAAAACACGTTATCTGGTTCTTCATCTTGTACAACTGGTAAGAGTGAATCTTTGTATTCTTTTAATTCATCATCTCTTCCAACAATCATTTCTGGCGTGTACGAATCTTTCAATGCTTCACGCTTATTATAAATATTTGTTGTAACAGAGAAGTCAACAGACACAACTCATCACCCCATTAATCAACTCGTGTGCGGTACGCGATACACTCATCATGTCTTACTATTATCCCACGAAGCACATAATAGTTTTGGGCTTGTGCTTCCAGTGGTTCCAGTGCAGAATTATTACCAATCTATTTCATGTGGGAATAACACGATTCCATTTGGATTAAGTAATGTTTCAAGTTTGAGAATAAGTCGATTATCTCCGTTCACATCTAACCCACCGCTTCCACTTGCTTTGACACGTAATGGTGTTGGTTTTTCTTCAATACAAGCCATTGCAATCGCTCTGTTATAATTGTGAACTAATACCGGGTCAGATAAATCAACACGCGCTCTGACACTGACTTTTAATAAATCGTCCCTATCATCTTGTTTTACCCATTTAAACTGTGGTAGTGTAGAGTAAATGATAGCATCAATGCTCTCGATATACTCTTTAAATGATTTACATAATTCACGTCTTTTTGCTCGATACTCCATTGTTCTACCTATGTTACTCTAACTGTTGACTACTAACACCAACATCCATACTACATGGTGATGCGTTGTCTGCTTGTTGTCTACCGGATGCACTCGGTACTGAAACTGTCACATTAGAATCTACATCGTCAGGTGTTATTATGTTTACTACATTCGCAGACGAATGTTCATGTAATTCTTCAGTGATTCGTTCACAATACCGTTTTTTGAATAAGTGTTCAACCGGTGGGTTGTAATACGCGATAGCGTTCAACAATGTTTGAGCCTCTGTTTGTGTTTCCAGCACTAAAATTGCACCAGCACCAAACGTGTATGCTTGTTTAAGACGTGAATGAATCTTTCGTGCGGCTGTTTTTTCTCGCTCACACGCTTCAACTAACTCCATAGAACGATAATTTGACAGTGCAGCCTCGACCTCAACACACGCATGATTATCCAAATTCAACTCTAAACCATCATTTTCAGCGTACTCCGTCGAATTATTAAGCCTCATCTTATACTCAGTCAGGACTCGTCATACTTAACTATTCAGATTTGCATTATCATTTGTCATAACTTTCTAACAATAAGAATACAACATGTGTAAAACTGAATATACTAATAGCACGAACCCAAACATCATACTAAGTCACACATGGAACCTTATAAACCATATCAAACCCCTCCTCACGTTCCTGACCTGACACAAAAATTCACGTGTAGAACATACCATCCCACTGATATACAAGAAACAACGACTCATACTATTGATACTCCAATATCAACCCTGTATAATATTCAAATTGGGAAGGATTATAATGAATCTATGTACATTATGTATGATGGGAACCCAACAGGGTTTGGGTTTGATAACATTACCAGTCGTGCCGGAAAACTCATCGGTGTAAGAAAACGAGAGTCCTACACAGACCTCAATACGCAAACATACGAATGGATTATCGATAAATTCGGTATTCCATTAACAAGTAAAGTAAACGCCGAAATCGAGTTTTTTGGCGTGACAAGATACACTGACAATCCACCATTTTCACATAGTGATATTCCATACATTCCTCTTGTTCCAGAATCAGAACTAATTGAGCATGGAACGTATCCAGCAACGTATCATTGGGTAAAACCACGACACACAAAACAAAACGAATGGATTGTCTCGCCAGAATCAGGAAGTCCGATTACAGCATCACGATTATACGTATCACCCGTTTTTCTCACGTCACCGTCGTCATTACACACAATCATGGGACGATTAAAAACAAAGTATGATACAAAACACTCATTATCGGTTCGGAGAGGACATACAACAAAATACCAAACACACAAATTTTTCCTTATCAATTTGAAACATGGAACAACAAAAACGTATGATACGCACGAAAAGCGTGTTGATTTCCAATCTCATGGAATGCTTCGTTCACAATTACTTCTCACCCGTCAGTGCGCTTCAAAAATCAAAATGTTAAATAACTAAAAGCGAGTCGAAACATAACAAGACATATGGACACAATTGATGATGGGAAACTATCGTTTTTCACTCAACAAGTCACATCATCAATGCTTCATAATAGGTTCTTATTACATTATTTTAAGTTTAAATCGTATTTTGACTGGGCAACAAACGCCAGCATCCCGATAGACAAAGCAGTTGGGTATGAAAAAGCAGCACAATATGCACGCGACATAAGCGTGTACCTCATTTCGATTAAAAAGTTTACCACGGCGGTTGAATGGTTGCGTGAATCAGTGAATCAATACGTATTATCGTATGAAGCATTTACAAACACAACAACAGACAAAACAACAGAAACAATCAACACATTAGTTCAAGGACTTCATTTGAGCGTGATTATCAATCACGACATGAAACATTTCTTTGCCCAATGTTTGAGCGATGAAATAGAAACGAACCAAGCACTTCTCAGTGGTGAAAGTACTGGAACAACTCAATATATTAATCAGTACCGGCATATTAAATCAACACTTGTTACTAATAATAAGCAAAAACAATCGCACGCAACAACAGTGTTTAGAGGGATGCAACGACCATTCATACCAGTTGGCCCGCCATACGCACCAGTATCAAACATTATTCATGGATTACTTGAACGCGATACTGAAAAGTTTGAACGCGGATTGACAGAGTTCATACAACACACAACAGAAAAACAAACAGAACACCCAAATCAGAACATTCAAAAATACAATTCAAGACTACAAATAAATAACATTGTTCAGTTTGAAGCCGCGTTTTATTATGCAATCGCTCAAGATGAACAACTTGAGTACACAACAACAAAGCAAGTATTATTGCCTAATATTGTCCACGCAACACGCAGTAATACAGAATAAATTCGCGTAGTTTGACACATTGAATGGATTATTTAAGTATCGACGTGTAATCAGTACGTATGGATAATGACGAAAGTTCTGTTGAGAATATTGTTTCTGACGACGTAGATGAAACTGATTCAACGCGCGTGGCAGATTTTGAATCATTTTCACAGGCCGTAGAAAGTTATCGAGACACAATGACTGATTCGTACCATGAACTAACACTTCCACCAGAAAACACTGACCCCAAGCCAAAAGAATATCCTGAGCGAGAGCGTGATATTGTTTCGGGGCATCAATTCCTTGTGAGTGCTGATTTCACGTATGGAATCGCCCAAGCAGAGTACTACCTTGGAAACACGTACTCAGCAGAAGACTGGTTTGAAACAAGTATTGACCATTACTTGGATGCAACCACGTTCATGTTTGAAAAACCGTTCTACGCAGAAGACGGGATTGATGTGTACGCTCTTTCTCACCCAAACATTGGTGGGCATTGTGAAACTATCATTACGAAAAATGGTATCGCGCGATACGGCACGCGACCAGAAACAGAAAGCGACGATGGGTACAATCCTGAAATCGGTACTCCAGACCATAAAATTGACGTGCTATATCGATGTATGGGTATTGCGAAAATTATTGGTGATGATGACCGAGCATCAGAAGCCGCGACTCGACTTGATGAAACATACATTGCGGCACACGAAGCCGGTGAACCCGGAAATGTTCACGTATGGCCAACCGCTGGACTAAAACGAGGGATTGCAGGACTTATTAATAATGATTCAGAACCCATAGAGAAAACAAGTATTGCACTAAACAACATTTCACGGAATGTTGAACTACCCTCTGACCTTGACCTTCATTTACAACTTGCTGATGGGTTCGCTAACAAGTCGTCACCTCTCATCAGAAATGGTATTGAATTAGTTCTTCACCGACACGTAGCATTAAACGCTGGTGTTCCAATTCATATTCCAAGTCGGTTGTGTTGTTTAGAAGGAACACTATTGAGTATTGTTGCGTCTGAACAAGGATATGATGTTCGTGACGGAAACCAAGAATACCTCACATCATTTGAACACTCAAACAACTGAGTGGAGTTTATACTCGTCAGTGAGGCGAATACCCCGACCCACCGTGCGCGGGGTAACATTCAATGATGAATAATACTCTTCAAACATGAAGTATTATGAAGGTGGGGTTGTAATATGTATGTATGAAGGTCAATCCTGATACAACAGCCGTTGTCGTTGTTGATATGCAAAACGATTTCTGCCACGTTGACGGAGCGTTGTACGCGCCACCAAGCAATAACGTGATTCAACCTATCACATCGATTGTTGAGAAAGCACGTGACGCAGGAGCCACAATCGTGTACACGAAAGACGTACACCCAGAAGACCAGTTTGACGGGTCGTATTATTACGATGAGTTTGAACAATGGGGTGAACACGTTGTGGAAGGGACTTACGGGGCACAAATCCATGACGAGTTTGATGTTCGTGATGATGATGTTGTGATTGAAAAACAAACGTATGACGCGTTCCACAATACGAATCTTGACGAGGTACTCCGTGAAAACGGGATTAACACGCTCGTCATTTGTGGGACACTCGCAAATGTTTGCGTGCTTCATACAGCAGGGAGTGCAGGGCTTCGTGATTACAAACCAATCATCTTAGAGGACGCGGTTGGGTACATTACAGAAGAACAAAAAGACGATGCGTTAGAACATGCAGACTGGTTGTTCGGTGAAGTTGAAACCAGTAATAACGTAACGTTCAACTAAGCCGTGTTCTTTTGAAGTTTTCGTAACGCATCAACCCCAACTCCAAGCTCAGTAAACGACTTGTCCATTTCAGACTCAAACTCAACCAAATCACCATCAGAAGTAACCGGTGGGAATAACACACCAGTATTACACTCATCACACCCTGTCACAACACAATTATCTGGATACTCTGCACCAGACATGTTTTTCATCTCAATATTAATTGTTTTCCGCTCACGTACATACTCAGAAAGCGTTAATTCATGTGTTTCATCACACCGGGTACACTCAAACACAGGCATACTTACAACAACCCCCTCACTACATTTAATTGTTTACCATTTCAACATTTTACGGCTCTACACTCATTCCAAACGTTTCTGGGGATAGCATAACACTCGTCTCACTTGGCGTGTCTCCTTCTTCAACAACCCCAATATTCGTCCCATCACGACGATACAAACGTGCCGCATACTTCTCACGAAGCGACAACAAATTATCATCACAAATATCAACAAAATCACTCACAACAGTCTCAACCGAATCATAATGCTTCCATTCTGCAAACTGACGCAACAACTCAACGGCTCCAAACAATCCCATTTGCCAAACACGATGCTCTTCAGTATCAAACTCATCTACATAGTCTGCGTCATACGCGCTATGAATTAGTGCAGACAACTCATCACGAAGAGTATTTGTCTGTTCATCACTCCACGAACGACGAATACGAATCGTTTCACACACTGCATCAACACCAATAATTAATGTTGACACACCGCTTTCTTTTTGTGCTTCACCTTTTTGTTTCAACGCATCAATTGAAACTCCTTCAACATCTAATTCATCAATACGAATTCCTTGTTCCTCTAATTCATCAAGAAACCGTCCTTCATTCAACTCATCAAGGAATCCTTTTTGAGCCGTATGAAACTCTGTTTTCTTCTGTTGGATTACTTGCTCTTGCTCATCGACAGTTTCATCCCCATCCCTCTCATCAATACCCGGTTCATTAACAGTCATTATACACGGTTGTTTATCGGACGGACTCATAAAACCTGTGTTGATTCTCTCCCAAACTGTTTTTACACTATGTAATTAATGAGTGACTATGTACACGGTTACAGTATGCGGAAATTGTCACACATTCTGGATGTATAAAGACAGACCTGAACGAACAAACTGCAGGACGTGTGGAAAGTCACACCAAGTTAAAAATCTCCAAACGATTTATCAGAACGAAAGTAGCCACAAAGCGCGTGCTGCAATGGCCAGTTTGCGAGCCAACAAACAAAATAGGAACGAAGAACTAAAAGAAGCAATAGAAAAGTATGACTTTTTCAATAGTGATGTCGAAACCAGTATTAATAGTGAAGAAGCAATGCGGAAGTTGGGTATTAACGTGCAAGAAGTAAAACAAGCTGGTGAGACAAAGCGTTCATCATCAAGCACTCAAAAAGAAATTGTGTTACAAGCTGTTGAAGAATTAAACCCTGCAACAACACCCGAAATTATTGACTTTGCAACAGATAAAGGTGTAACAGCCGATAAAGCATACGAAATTCTTGAAAAGCTACACAGAAGTGCAACAATCATGAAAAGTGGTGAAAACGAGTTTCGTAAAATTTAATCCTGTGTGTGGCACGAACAAAGTTGCTTAATATTTAACGTACTGCGTCTCATTGATTGAGGCATGAAGAAGAATAATATTCGTTCAGCCCTTTCAGAACGAATACGAATAACGTATGATAACACGGACTGGGAAACACTGAGTCCAAGTGAAAGGGAGCGTGTTATTTCATCTTTACTTAGTGATTTAACAACCCGGCAGTTTTGTGAAGTTATGTATTGTGACGATAGTGAGTTGTGTGCAGAGAAAATTATTAACCATATCGAGAATGAATCGATGATTCAAAATCGTATAGATAATATTGATACATTACAAGAACAATCTTTTTCATACCCTGTGTTCTCGTTTACTGGTGAGAAACGATTCATTCCACAAAAAGAGTGTGAACAAATACAATACGAACGCAAGCAACATCGTGTTGAAACAATTTACACACGTCTTTTAGAACGCTTTCCAGATGATATTATTACCGAACTAACAACGGATGACGTAGTACACATAGCAACCCAAATAGAATCATATATTGATACGTGGCGGTGGGAAGAATTGCAGAATCATTTTCGTGATGAGGTTGGTGCTGTGTTACTCAAACACGCTCATACAAGTAAGAATCAGTATGTGAATAGAAGAACTGTGGATGTGTGTATTGATGAGTGTGGGCCGTATAGAATTGCATCATGGGTTGAAGAAGTGACCACGAGTGTTGATAGAAAAACAATAACACGTGGTGATTGGATTAAACAACAGGCTGAAAGTATTTCTACACCGGCTCGTGAGAACGCCGGAGAGTTTCGGATACAGTGTTATTCAGATAATAGTATAAGTAAAGACGTGATTAGAACCGGGTTAGAAAGTTTTACTGGGGATGATGTGATTATTGCTGATACGTATGCTGATGGGATTGCGTGGTTGTTATGTAATCGTGAAAGCGAAATACCGTGGTTTAATTCCGTGTTTGCAGATTGGTTACAATCTGTGAGTGTTGATGACGTGTTTACAGTTGCACTCAATCGTGTGTGTATTCATTTGTCTTCATTTGTAGGGAATGATATTGAAAAAGCAGTCACGCTCACACCGATGGTTGGAGCATACGCTGAACACGTTGAAAACGGGGATGTGTTGTGTAGTTTGTTAGATGTGATGTATGTTTCTGCAAAGCATGATATTACGATTGTGTGGCCGTATGTGCATACTGTACGCCGTATTCACCAGTCAACAATGAATGACAATGCACGAACAATGGCTGAGTGTATTTTATCACTTACTGAGTAAGACCCGTGTTGTGTTTGAACGAGACATGTTTTGTTTCGTGTCGACCACTAAACGTTTATACGTCCATCAATAATTTCCTATATGGAACACGTTGAGAGAGTGAAAACGAATGAGTACACTGTCATCACCGAAGAAGACACGGTTAAAATTGTTATTGGGAATGAGTTAGCATCAGCAATGTCGATGGCGATTGAGAATTACATTATTTGGAATGAGGGGCGGATTAAACCACAGACAATGGAGATTCAAAATAAGAAAGGGTTGTTAGCCGCGTATGTGATGAAGATTGATAATAATAGTAATCAAAGTTTTGTTGAGATTGAAGTTGATACGTTGGAAGAAGCAGAAGCTATTATTCGTTCAATTGATTTTGTTGAGGGGAATGATTACAACATGTTGCGCCCATTACAAAACGATGTTCGTGAGGTGAAAAGTGAACTTCCGTCAATGATTTATGAGCGTGATATGCGTGCTGACGATGGTCGGTTTGATTGTATGATTTGTAATGCAGCAAAAACGGGTTCAAAAAAGGTTGTCGGTGGCGTGAAACGTACAATCCAACGTGTTAAGTAACTCGGTTACAGAATAGTCGGTAGATAACCGTGAACACAACAGTATTTGATAAATGTTCTCGGCATGCTGAGTGTCGAGCGTGTGGAAAACGTATTGGGATGCGTTTTGAGGAAAGTGTTGATACCGAACAAATTGACGAGGAGGCTGTTCGTATTGATAAGCGGTGTTGTCAATGGTGTTCGTATCAAGATTATAGTGCGCAAGTGGATGGTAAGATTGTGACGCTTGCTGCAAGTGGAGTGACGTGTGATGAGTGTAAGAATAATGCTCGTGTAACGGTTGTTGATACTGAGCAAACTGTTCATTCACACACGCATTACTGTGATGAACATGCGCACGGGGTAATCAGTAAAATAGCGAAGTATATTGATTGGTATCAACGAATACATCCAAGTGAGCAACGTGAAGGTGTACAAGAAAGTTAGTATATTATTTGTGTTTGGAGTGTGTTGTTTTATGTGATAATGGTCGATTTATCCAGTCGAAAAGGTGTTGTGTTAACGTCAACAGCATTTAGGGCGGTGACTGTGTTTTGCCCGCAGTGTGGAACACGAATTGCTGAGTTATCGTTTGATACACCGAGGCAAATTGATTCGTTCGAGGTTGAGTGCCATGAGTGTCAGACATCATTGAATGCAGAGTGTATGTATGGTGTTGTTGGACATGGGCAACCAGAACATCGTGATACTGATGAAATGAAAGACGTGTTAACAACGTATTGGGAGCGTCGATTGCCAACTGGTATTGTTCCAAGTCGTTCTGATGGTCGGTATGTTACTCGTCCAAAAAACGAGGATACGTATGATTGTTTCAAAGAAAAATACCCGATTAATATGGATGACACTGATTATATTGAGCCAACCGTAGAAATGTTGGAACGGTTCACATCGTATGCAAACCGGTTTGGGTGGGACTGGAATCCTGACGTAGAGTTGTAACACGAACTTATTTTTACGCGTAATGCATATAATAGGGTATGCAACAGCATACAGAGATTAACCCACAAGCTCCAAGTATTGACGTAGATGAAACAGTGACCGATGACACGTTTGTTATTGACCGTGTTAATGGCACGAATATTGAAGTGAAAGAAGAAACTGTTGCCATACTACAAGACATTGGTTCTGAAACCGGTGAATCGCTTGAAACAGTGATTGAAAATATTAAAGAAAGCGTCCCGCTCATTATTTCTGTTAACGCTGTTCATAAAGTGATTGAAGGTTGGGGTGATGGTGAACCAAAGCTTGTTGATTGTATATGGGGTGCCGCAATTCTTGAAGCAACATTAGAAAACATTACCGTTGAAAATGTTAACACTGAAGCGTATAAGTGGACACAAATTCATTACAGAGAAGCGAAACAACTCCTTGATGAGTTAGAGGAAATGATTCAAATGTACGAAGAATTGGTGTGATTAGGTCGGTGTAACCAGTACGTTTCGTAATTCTTGTGACTGGGTCGTGATTTCTCCTCCGCCATCTCCACCATTTCCACCAGCACGCCCATTACCATTTCCATCTCCCCCATCCCCATCTGGTTTGGCGGCATCAACAACAAGATTCACAATATCGTCCGTGTTTGGCATGTCAAACTGTTCTGTTGCCGGATGGGGAGATGTGTCCGCATCATCAATATACCCGCTTACGCTTACTTTGTGCGGCATGAGTGCAGTTGCATCGTTCTTCTTGTAATCATTTGTATGGATTGTGAAGTTGTTTGCATATAAGCTGAAATATGCTCCTTTTACAATCATGTGGTTAATACCAGAATCAAGATTGAATCCGACATTAACCGGGTTGAATGTGTCTTGCTTACCAACAACCCATACACCATCTCTTGATAAGTAGTGTTCTTTATCAAGAATGTGAACGACCACATCGTACAAACTCTTAAACGCTGAATTGTTTACTGACATGATTTTTAGTTCTTGTGTGTCACTTTCACTCACACACTGTGATATATAGTAACAACTTGTTCGTGTTAAACATTTGGGTTCAAGTATGTCCCGGTATCGGTGAAGTGTCACGCAGTAATCTGCTTCACAGACTTTTCGCACCGTTGCGCACGGGTAGCGGCTTCAAACGCAAACTCAGCATCACGTGGGTCAATAAACACTCCAAACTGCGCGACACTTTCAATGTCTCCAAGACACAGCCACATGTCTTTCTCTTCATCAGGAACACGCTTTCGCTTGTCTGGTGCGTTCAGAAGCGTTCCGGCATCAGTAACCGGGTACATTGCTTCACCATCCTGCCAAAGTGGAGTAGCACCTTTCTCCATCCATGCAGACGCAATGAACATCGCTTCAATCGCTCGAACAGGACGTTCAGTCAGACACACATCACCATTCCCATCAGTATCTCGCTTAATGACGTTCCATCCTTCAACATCGTCACTTTTCCGTGCAACGACTTGGCGTCCAGTAATCACGTTTCGCCACTTGGCAAATCGGTGAGTGAACCACGTTTCAATCTCATCATCAAGGGCTGAAACGCTCATTTGTTTACCACCAGACCTACCAGTACACGGGTAGACGACATCGCGAGTAGTAATACTCACATCATGGTCGTAACGGCGTGCATGGAGTTTGGCTTTCATTTTCTGAACAAATTTTGGCAGAACGCTCAGGTGGAACGTCTCGGAATGGTCACAATCATCACACTCGACACATACAACTGACTGGACATGTCCAACAGTTGATTCGGAAGCTTTTTGTTCCATACCTATTAGTTATATCTTTAAGTATATAAAGCTTATGATTGGGTTTATAAACCAATAACAATATTGAAGTACTACTTTACAATCAGTAAGTAACACAGAAACGTGCTGTTCGAGTTAGAAATCAGCTAATGATGGTTGTTCTTCGCGTTCTTCCTCGTCAGAATCAGACGTTTCAGGCTCAGTACCACTATCTTCTCCATTAGTCTTTGTCACTTCCGCTTCTTCTTCTTCGTCGCCTTCTGCTTCTTCGTCGTCTAATAACGACATGTCAACATTACCGTCATCATCTACATACTCAAGGTCTGTAATTGTCTCAATCCCGTTCAGGGCTTGAAGAATATGAGACAACATCACGCGCTTTGTAAATTGTCCAGCACTGTTCCAGTGTTCGTGGTAGCGCACGTATGGAATTTCTTCATCAGTATCGTTCCCACGGGCTAATCGTTTGTACCGTTCAGAATCAACAACAACATCAGGGTCACACCCGGCGGCTTCGGGGTGCCCTCCACCATTTAATGAACTGGCTACTTGATACGCAAGTGGTGCGTCCTTGCTTGACCGCATACTGACTTCGCCATTGGTTTTCACAATACCTACAAGGTCTGCGCCTCGGTCAACAAGTTCACTTCCAAGACCAGACCGATAACAGTTTCCGTATGTAAGAGCAACTTTCCAGTTACCAACTTCAAACCAGTCAGTGAAATTATCAGCGGCGTACAGAATCCTATCTTCTTTTTCTTGCTGCCGACCTTCAATCAATTCACGAATCTCATCAACATCTCGAATGTCAGCCCCATACTCAGCTACTACGTCTGAATACTCACCGTAATCAGCAACAAACGCGTAATCAGCTAAGTCTGCGCTTCGTGGTTCATCATCAAACTGGTCTTTCTTCCATAAGTCACGAATGGCGGTTACTTCGCCTAATTCTTTGATGTAATCAGGCGCGTCCGGCCAATCTTCTCGAATAACGATTTGTGTTGCACACACGGGGTTTTGCTGGTCATCATCAACAACTAAACTTTCAACAACCCCTTCTAACTCACGTTTTACGCTTTCTGGCCATGGGTGGTGGTCACGGACATATACAGGGTTTGTTTCAGCAAGCGCGGTTAACGCGTTTACATACTCATCTTCTTGTTCACTTTGTGGTGACAAGTCAGTATAATACACGGGAACACCTTCTGGAATCACTTCTTTTACACTACGCAGTGATTTCAATGGTGCAAGGGTTTCTGTTCGGTGACTTGCTGGAACGTACACAACTTCTGTATCCGTATCTGCATATTTTGCTTTCAGTACACCTGCTGTTCCCTTTCCATCACAATCACCGAAGTCACCAACAAGAACAACTAAGTTTTCAGGGTCAACTGATTCAATACGTGACACAGCTTTCTCACGCATTTCTGCGTTTGAATCTTCTTCTTCATCAATCTCTGTCCACTCAATTGGATATTGTACCCGCTCTCGCAAGTTCGGGTCGTTATCAGCAATTTCGTCAAGATTAACAGTAGGCATGTTCCTATGTTACTAACGCGGAAATATAAATGATTGGTTAATCAACCGTATGTAGCGCGGCCATCGGAACAAAATTACCTTTAAAACGAGTCATTACTTGACCAACACCTACTATTTCAACGTCTGTATCAATGTGTTCTGAGTTGGTTCCATCATCAATAATGTTTTCGACTTGTGAAGTGATTTCTGCTTCACTAAATGGCCCGAATGTGTTTCCACCAAATGTTTTTTCGTAATCATTGTCTTCGTTGGGTTCTTTTTCCTTGTTGAGCCGGATGTACACTGTTGTATCTTCTTTGTCTGGTTCTGTTCCAATCCATCCGCTCCAGTTATGGACGCGTTCAGATGGTAAGTATGCTGACTGAACGTCTTCGTGTTTTTGTAAGCATTGTCGAAGCACTATGTTCGTATCATCATTTTCTCTGTGGAGCCTGAAATACGCAGAAATCATGAATCGTCTCCTGTCATCGGTATCATGCTTTTTCGCACCAACAATTTCAAGCTCTGCATCGGTTTCTTCATTATCTAACACTTGTTGGACAGTACTTGCTGCATACGCATCAACAGGCTCCGCTCCAAGCGTATTCGCAACATGCCTATCAATATCACTCACCTCACGAATCGTAACACACAAATCCCAGTCTGCCGCTGTTGAATGAATTTCTTCACCACCGCGATACGAAACCGTTTCCGAAGTGGATGGTTGTGGTCGCCATACAGAATCAATCATATCCGAATGAGACAAAATACTCTCTGCTTCTGCTAACATATCCATATCATACTCTGTCATTCCACTATGTGGTTCAGCATGTGGGCGTGAGTACACCCATTCATCAACAAACAACCGAGTATCACCAGTCCGATTCGGATACTCTGCATCAAGATACTCTTCAACTTCTTCTTGACTTTTCCATCCTTGGCCAAGTGACAACATGCTACCGTCTTCAAACATTGCCACTACAGTATCACCTTTTGTTACACTGTTCTCTTTCATAATAATACCTATATTTTTCAACCCGCTTAAAGAAAACTGTATTACCACCCATCAAGCGTCGATTGTGTGTCCGGTGTTTCAATAGAAACAGTGATGTTTGTCTCAGGAAGCGTGTACTGTTCACCCCTTCGTTTTCTCATTAACGCGCGGGTTGTGTGTTTAATTGTTTCACAATCAACATCAACACCAATTTCTTCTAATACAATATTTGTTATATCATTCCGAACCTGTTCTTTGTTCGTATCGTTATCACACAACAAGTGCGATAACCTGATAAGAGCATTTTTCTTCTGTGAATTAATTTGTTGTAAATCAATAATATTAAGAGATTCAATATCACGACACGCAAAATTAATCGCTCCACCCCCAGTTACACGTGCTTGTGTCTCTATTTCAAGCGCCATAACCCACGAGTTCAACACTGCATGAACAAGATTCACATCAACACCGTAGTTTGGTGTAATGCTTGCGAACCGATTCGATACTAACACCGTATTATCAAGCAGCAACACTCTATGGTCAGTATCAAATGCTAATGGAAACCCGATTGGTGAAGGAAGAGTTTCATCTCGGATGAACCATGCACGTTCGCCTTGTATTGACGGTGGGATTGTTTCTGGCTCATTATTCTCTATGTACGACGCAACACCAGTATAACCTAATGAAAACAACGTGTCGACCGCTTCTTGGCTATTATTTGGCAGTTGTATAGTATCTACTCTTGGTTCAATAGATAAAATGAATGAGTTTGTTTGACTTGTTCCGGTTTCATACCCGTTTGTTGCTCTGATAGTCGGTATAATCGGACGAATAAACCGAGCGTCAATATCATACTGATTAACCGTGTTTTGTGATAGAATGAAGAAATCATTGAACCCCGTTTTAATCCCGTAATCAACGTTCACAAACTGTTCCAATGGAACAGTCGAATCACTATTATGAATACGTAGTGCAACTGGTGGTGATGAAACGTATTGCGCCCAGTTAGTCCGTGTCAGAGATGTTAGTACTGACTGGGGGAATACTACTTGTGATGCGTTATTATGTTGGTATGCTTGGGGTGTTGAGACGTTCGTGTTCAATAACGAAAACAATGTTTGTGCGTTAACACGATTGTTGAGACTAATAAACGATGTTGAATTGTTTGATGATTGACCCGTGTTTTTCGTTGCAAACACTAACACTGTGTCGACAAGCGCATCAGAAAACAATTCTTCGCTCACCTGTACAATTCCATGCACATCATAATGGTCTAAAAGGAATTGTTTAATTGACGGGCCATACTCAGCAATTAACCATTTTGACGGAATAATCCATCCAATGTTTGCTCCGTCACGAAGCAATTGAGTGGTTTTCGTGAGAAAATAGGCGTATAAATCGGTTCGATTATTTATTGGTGTTAATCCGTTTTCAGTGTATGTTTCTGGTAAGTGAGAACGAACATGAGTTTTATTCGTAATATTTTCATGCCTAATATATGGTGGATTAGCGATTGACCCATCAAACACGTTTTCAGTACTCATATCAAAAAAGTCTTGTAACCGTATTGAACTACTATTCTTGGTGAATCCATGGGATTGTAATGCGATACTTGCAAGAATAGCTGGTGTAGGTTTTATTTCGACACCGGTTACGTGACTTACATGTTGTGTTTGAGGTGAAGTAAGAAGTCTCCCGGTTCCAACTGATGGGTCAATAATAGAGGTAGTATCGAGACGTGAATTATTACACACCCATTCTGAAAGTAGTGACGCTATCCATGGTGGTGTATAAAATTCTCCGGTTCCTAATCGTTGTTCTGTTGGTAGTGATTGGTATGCATCGTGTATTGATATTTCAGAAGGTTCTGTATCTATGTTTGTGCTGGTGAAATCAAGAAAATTGAACGGGTTTGCAATAGTAGTTTCGTGTTGTTGAAGTAGTTCTGTTGGGTTTTGTACTCGTGTTTGGTGTTGGTAATACGAAATAAGCGCGGCTCGGTGAGAAAGAGCCTCTACAGGGTTTGAAAACGAATGCGTTTCACTCCATTCATTCAACGTCTGAACAAACTCGTCGTTTGTGTGTAGTAACTCTTGAATAGTAGATTCAAACGTGTCTTGTTCAATCATACCCAAATCATGTTACTGAATTATTTGTTTGTGCTAAACGGGCCGACACGATGTAAACACTCCATCCATCGAAGGTCTAATCCATAACTTCCATTAGCGTTCCGACTTGCATGGTGTCGATTCTTATACTTGTGATACGTTACTTTTTCTGTTTCAACCCACTCTGCAATCGTTTCAAATGGAACAACCCAAACACCAGCCATTCCAGCAACGTTTTTACCATACTTTTGTCCTTTCTCTCGTTCTTCTTTTTTCCAGTTAATCCAGAAAATAATATCCATTTCTCCGCCTTTCTCCTTATACCGTTCATAATCAATTTTATTGAACGTGACTGCCCATTGAGGGTCGATTCCAAATTTACTTTTAGCCGTGAAGAATGGTGTTTCTTGTACTTTTAAATCTGCTTTCTCTCCATCAACGATTAAATCAATGACTGTTGGGTCTGTCTCTTTCTCTGGATTCACACGCGCATCAAGCCCAAGCATTGGGGCTATGTCATTCACAAACTCACGTTCTTTTTGCTCACCAAGTTGTAGAAACGAGTCTTTATCTTGTGGGTCAGGTTTTGGTTCAGAAGACATTCGTACCCACAAGTATACACTGATGATAATTAAGAGTTTAGAACCACAACCAGTGTGATACTAAAAGTATTAAATAGTTATAACCGAACGCGTTCCGCTATGTCATTGGAGCAACGTTCGACTCTGCAGTAGTTCGTACATAAACCTATCAATGTCGTGCGAGCGAATTGTGCCATTGCACAGTGATTCAGTGCAATGATACTCATCAGTATCATGAGCTTCTGGAATATGGTTAGCCGGATTCATTTCGTACTCGATAAATTCGAGTGTTTCCTGTTTAAATGGGTTTCCAATTCGTTCATTCCCATTTCCGTTTTGTTTTTCTTCAATAAGCGTGTGAAGAGTGTCTATATCAACACGTGACAAAACGCTTTCTGGTGCGTTATCAAGCAATGTTGGGAAATGCATGGGTGGGAAATCATGAGTTTCTAAAATGTACCATCCGTGAATCAATGACCGGATACTGACAAGGTTCTTTTTTATAGTATCTTCTTTTTCATTTTCAATGTACGTCTTGTACATGTTTTTCGTGAGTGACTGGTAGTGATTAAATAGAGGAATGGCGTTGAAATGGTTGTTGCTGTACTCTTTAAGATTGGTGAGTGATTCATGAACCCGGTATCCATCATCACTGTTGAGTAGTTCAAGTGCAGACGGGTTATTTTCGGTGAGTAGTTCTAAGAACCGACGAATATCCCATCCCATGAAATCAATATCTTCTGGCGGAATGGTAGACGTTTCAGGGTGTATATTGAGGTCTGTGCCTCTAATATCAACGGTTTCGGTGTAACTATGAAGGAGCGCATAATTGGTTAATGGTTGTGTGAAAATGCATCCAATATCCCAATCGCTCTTATCACTCGCTAATCCCCATGCTTGACTCCCAATGTTCCAC
>LFCJ01000106.1_pt1 | contig 44570 bp, 41 predicted proteins | sample 643141 | NCBI WGS metagenome assembly LFCJ01 (sample SAMN03766243, study PRJNA286221) | soda lake metagenome | biome: soda lake; feature: Kulunda steppe; material: water; isolation source: sample B1-Br-g2 brine of Lake Bitter-1 | place: Russia: Kulunda steppe | collected 2010-07
CAGTCCCACCCGCCACAGTCCGTGAACCCTACACGGATTCTTACCGTGTCGGGGTTCGGTGGGACTGTAAACCTGAAATCTCCAACGCTCAGGATTCCTCTGCCTTCAGGCGGAGGAGGATGTCAATGGGGCCGTGTCCGTCGAGGCGAAAAGGGTGAGGCCGCTCACTCGATTTCGATTGCCGGTTTCCCCGGTTTGGCCTTCCCTGCTAACTCGTCGGCCGCTGTCGCCTGCCAGACGACAACCTCGCCGCCGAACTCGTCTTCGAGCAACCAGCGGGCCCGGTCGAGCAACTCGTGTTCACGGCCGGCTCCAAGTGGCATCTCGAGTTCCGCCCGCCTTTCTTTGAGTTCGGTCACATAGGCTCGAGCGCCAGCCTCTCCCTCGAGTTCGTCCGTGAGAACGTAGTCAAGGAACGCCTCGTCGGGCCCCTCGAAGTCAGCCGCTCGTTTCGCTGCGGTAAACTTCCAGTTTGGAGCGACGACTATCTCGATTCGGTGTGGGTCTTCGATTGCGACGACTTCGGTAATGTCGCGTACGTCATCGATGGTCGTCTCGACCAGTCGTCGTTCCTGGCGGGCGTTTTCCACCGGTGAGGCGGGTGTTGGCCAGTCTGCTTGGACCACGAGCCCATCGCCTCGAAGCTTGTTCCATAGTTCCTCACCTAAGTAGGGTGCCATCGGCGCGATTAACGCGGCGAGTGTTAACAGCCCACGACGCCAGACATTCTCCTGTGGGGTTCGATAGCCCCGGTATCGTCGGAACAGCCTCGCAAGCGTCCGAATCTCTGAAACAGCTCGGTGAAATCGCAACCGTTCAAACTCCGCGGTGACGGCCTCGATTGTCCGATCGATCTCGCGGTCGACGTACTCGTCCCGTGGCAACGCCTCGGTTCGGATCGTCGTCGCCTCGAGATAGTCAGTCACCATTCCATACAGCATCTGCTGGAGGTCGTAGGCCGCCCCGACGTTGTTTGCCGTCCACTCAAAATCCTGTTTGGGGTGAGCCGCCGAGAGGACGAACAGGCGGGTAGTCTCTGCGCCGTACTCGTGTGGAGCAACCACGTTCCCCTTGGATTTCGACATCTTTTGGCCGCTGTGTAATACGGTTCCCTGTGTCAACAGCCGCTCAACTGGCTCTCGGCAGTCGAGCAAGCCGAGATCTGCAAGTGCCTTGGTGAAAAACCGGATGTAGAGCAAGTGGAGAATCGCATGTTCCTCACCGCCGACGTACACATCCACGGGGAGCCACTCGCTTGCGAGCTCCTGATCAAAGGGAGCGTCCTCGAGATCCGGCGAGAGAAATCGCAGGTAGTACCACGCCGAGTCGAAAAAGGTGTCCATCGTATCCGTCTCACGGCGAGCGGGTTCGCCACACTCCGGGCAGGTGGTTTTGACGAACGAATCGATTGCCTCGAGTGGGTTCCCCGTCGTCTGGACGAACTTCGGGAGTTCGACGGGCAGTTGGTCGTCGGGAACCGGCACCCGACCACAGTCCTCACAGTGGACGATCGGAATCGGCGTCCCCCAGTAGCGTTGGCGAGAGATGAGCCAGTCACGCAGCCGGTAGGTGACCGTCTCCTCGAACGCCTCGTGTTCGTCGATAAGTTGCTTGCGCGCTGCCTCGGTCTCGAGGCGCGTATACGGCCCGCTTTCGATAAGCTGCCCCTCGCCGGTGTATGCCTCCTCGGAGATATCGACCGGGCCGTCAGCCGGCTCGACTACCTGTTGGAGAGGTAACTCCTGTTCGAGTGCAAAGGCGTGATCCCGTTCGTTGTGTGCCGGAACGCCCATTACCGCTCCCGTGCCGACATCCTCAAGAACGTAGCCACCGACGTACACCGGAAGTGACTCTCCCGTAAGTGGGTGTATCGCCTCGAGGTCGGTTTCCCAGCCTTCGGCACCGACATCGCTTGGTTCACGCTCTTTGAGTGCACTGACGTATGCCGTGAGCTCGTCGTCTTTGGCGGTGAGCTCGTCGGTCAGTGGATGACCAGGTGCGAGAGCGAGATAGGTCGCCCCATAGACGGTATCCGGCCGGGTGGTAAACACCGACACGGTCTCCTCGTCTGTGTCGGGGACAGAAAAGGAAATCTCTACCCCTTCCTGGCGACCGATCCAGTTGCGTTGAATCTCGCGTACGTTCTCCTCCCACCCTTCGAGGTCCTCGAGGTCCTCATGGAGTTCCTCGGCATACTCGCCGATTGAGAGAAACCACTGGTCGAGGTCGCGACGGCCAACGGACGTTTCACATCGCCAGCAGACGCGGTCGGTGGTGCCGTCATCGTGAACGTGTTCTTCGACTTGGGCGTTGGCAAGGACGGTTTCACAGTCGGGACACCAGTTGACGGTGGCGGCCTTGTACTCGACAAGGCCGGCCTCGTGGAGTCGGGTGAAGAGCCACTGGTTCCAGCGATAGTACTCGGGCTCACAGGTCGTGATCTCGCGCGACCAGTCATAGCCAAAGCCCATCGTCTGTAGCTCCTCGCGCATGCGGTTGATACACGATTGGGTCCACGTCTCCGGGTCAGTGTAGCGCTCAAAAGCGGCATTTTCGGCGGGGAGGCCAAAGGCGTCCCACCCCATCGGGTGGAGCACCGCATCGCCACACATCCGCCGGTAGCGAGCGTACGCATCGGTAATTGCATAGTTTCGGACGTGACCCATGTGGAGCGTTCCCGACGTGTAGGGAAACATCCCTAAGACGTAGGTCGGATCCGTCGCATCGTCAGGAAGCTCGTAGACGTTTTCTTGCTCCCAGACGTGCTGCCAGAACTCCCGTACCTGCGCGTGGTCGTAGATTTTCGTCATCGGCTCGTTGGTCTCTGTCGGTTCGCCGGCTATATGATTGTTCGGCCGTCAGGCTCTCCACTTCGTTTTATCAAACGGGTATGGCTCACGAACTGAGATCCTCGAGCCGTTCGCCTCGCTCCCGTCGGCGGCGCTCGGTTTCCTCCTCAAGCGGTCGCCATTGACGGATCTCTTCCTCGTCGTCGAGAACGAGCAGTAGCACGTCGCCCTCGGAGACATCGCGTACTGTTTCGACCGATTCAACGAGCTGGTCGATGACCTCACCGTCTTCCTCGAGGAGGAGCACGACGAACTCCTCGTCAACGATCCGGTCGACGACTGCGAGAAATGCGCCGGACCGATTGGTGAGTGCGTCCGCTCGTTGCTTCGGTATCTGGGTGTCTGCCGCTGGCTTGGACCTGTCGCTAGCTGTGGCCGATGTACTCGCCGTTCCAATGCCGATTCCAAGCATCGAAAGCGCTGTTAGTACCTGCCTTCGCGAACGCGTTTTTGCACACATCGGTCCGTGCTGGTTCGCTATCGTATATAAACTCGAGTCTGGCAGTTCGTTCTCGTCAGCACTGCTCTCAAGTGAAACAGGCGTCGGTCCGCTCATATGGGCAGTGGCCAGTTCCCTTCACGCTGGCACCAATTACGGCAGGGAAAGCACACATCCAACCACATGACGGCCGATGAGCAAGCCCTCGAGACGGGGCAAACTTATTCATGGTATCCGAGCGTACCCCTGGGCATGCGGTTTGTTATCATCGGCGCCGGACGGGTTGGCTTGCGAACGGCGCGCGTCTTGCGCGAGGAAGACCACGAGGTGACGCTCGTCGAACGCGAGGAGGCGTCGATCCGTCGCGCCCGGAACGAGGGGTATCACGCTGTCGAGGGTGACGGCGCTCGTGAGAAAATCCTGTTAGAAGCCGGAATCGAAGATGCCGATGCTCTCGGCGCGCTCACTGGCGATCTCAACGTCAACTTCGCGGCGTGTATGATCGCCAAACACTACAGCTGTCGGACGGTCCTTCGAATTGACGAGGACTACCGAGAGGACATTTACAACAAATACGCCATCGAGGTCGACCAGGTCATCTATCCCGAACGACTCGGTGCGATCGGCACGAAAAACGCCCTTCTGGGCGGGACGATTCGGGCAATCGCCGACATTGCCCAACACTTACAGGTCGTCGAACTCACGCTCACCGAAAATGCCCCCGTAAACGGCTACTCCATCAGCGAACTCGAGTTGCCAGCCCACGCAATGCTGTTGGCCTACGGCAAACAGGACCAGTCGCTTGCGATTCCAAATCCCGACCTCTCACTCGAGGTCGGTGATCGACTGGTGGTGCTCGCGGATTTTGACGTCCTGAGTGATATTCGGCAACTCCTCGTCGGTGAGACGACAAGCCGCGGGGCAGCAAACGCTACTCCTGGAGGTGTCCACTAATGGTTACTGCATTCATCATGATCAAAGCGAATACCGGTGAGGCGGACCGACTCCAAACGGCAATTGAAGCGATCGACGGCGTCGAGTCAGCACACATCGTTGCTGGCGATGTCGATCTCATCGCCAAAGTTACTGTGCCAACACCGTCAGCGGTGAAAGATATCGCTGCCTCAGTGATTCAGGATATCGATGGCATCGAAAGCACCCAGACGTATATTGCGATGAACTGAGCTATGGCAGGCTGGAACTGTCTGGGGCTTCCTGGCCCTGTTGGGTTGCCTTCGCACGCAACTCGCCGGCTGGTCCACCATATTCGTAGCCCGGAATCATTCCCTGTGCGAAGGTTCCCTCAACGTACTCGATCAGTGTTTTTGCATCCTCGACACCCGTATCTGCGTCCCACGCCAGAAACGTCAACACGACACGGACCTCACGCCCGTCGCGCTCTACAGCTACCGGCTCGTGGGTACTCGTGTGTGCCACGCTGAAGGTATCTTCCAGTCGCCGCTCGAGCGTCTCGAACCAGCCGTCTTCGACGACCGTCGGGACGGCCTCGTTTTCAACGGCGGCGTCGAGGGTTGGGAGAAAAACGGTTACAACGAATCGACCGTCACGTTTCCCCTCGGCTGGCTCCCCCTCGATGTTCACATCAAAAACAGTTGTCGTCAGTTCGTAGCCGTTGGCCCCGCGGTCGAATGCGTCGTGGCTCGACAGGGCTCGCTCGAGTGGCTCGGGGATTTCATCAGTCATTACAGAGGGAGAGGTGACCGAGAAAAAAGGATGTTGCGTTCTCGCCGTTGGCGGCCACGGTTCACACCGCCGGCTGTTTCAGTCCAATAAGCATCACATATCCCCTGAAACGGTCTCCATAACTATCCATATCGGTCACATCGTCGGGGGGTATGGCTCCAGATAGACATGTCTCAGAACGTCGTCGATTCGTGAAACTCCTCGGAATCGGTACCGGCGTCAGCGCGGGACTCCCAGTTGCAGCCGCGGCTGAGGATACCGGTAGTAAGGAGACCGCTGACGACCACCTGCTCGAAGACGACGGTCTCGAGACGATCAAACGGACGACCGATTTCGAAACGACAACGGCTCGGATCGAAGCCGCAATCGAGGACAGCGACCTCCAACTCCTCGAGACGATCGATCACGCCGAAAACGCAGCTACCCTCGGCCTCGAACTGCCACCCACGACGCTCTTTCTCTTTGGTACCCCCGAGGTCGGAACGCCGCTGATGCAGGCCGGGCGCTCAATCGCTATCGATCTCCCACAGAAATTACTTATTTGGGAAGCTGACGGTGATGTATTCGTCACCTACAACCATCCACAGCGACTGGCCACTCGCCACGAGGTCGCCGATATTGACCCGGACGTACTCGAGGGAATTGACACGACACTCGCCGAGCTAGCGCGTGCGTAAAAACAAACTACACTGGCCGTTAGGCCGCTCCCCGGTCCTCGAGCACCGATTTGATCGCCACGGCAACCTCCTCAAAATCTTTAATGGTGAGTCCATCGGTCGTCACAAAGATTCCCTCCCGGTCGGAGGTCACCCGGATTAAAAACCCGTTATCGAACACCCGAATCGTGTATCGATAGTTGCCCAACTCCGATCCTTCATAGGCCGTTTGGGTTGTCTTGAAACCACGCCACTCATGACCAATAAAGCTCGTTAGATCAGCATCGCGCTCGAGATCTTCACGCAGATACAGCTGTTCGAAATCATCTCGAGTAAAGTATGTCACCGATCGCAGGCTATCGCCGATGGCCGTCCGAGCGGTTGTCACGATTCGATTCGACAGCTCCTCCGGAAGCAGCCCTGTTGCCATATCCAACCGTTGACCGCAGGTGCCTTAATCGCCGTGGCTTATGTCAGGAATCGCCGCCATCGCTGACGCCACCGCTCGAAGAACACTGTCAATCCTCGAGGGGGTGCCGATCGTGGCTTTACTTGAAACCGGCTGCGGTGTCGGTTCATACTTGTTATTTAACACTGTTAGAGGGAGTGGTTAGGTGGGCATCGCTTAATTTTGTATATGCGGAAAAATTGATCCCACGCGAACTCCCCCACCTCACAAAACCCCAAAGCCACTCACTGCCGGTTCCCATAGCCGAACCGCACCCCCTGCGTTTTAATCGAAACTGACCCCTCGAGAGCGAAAGTGCACTCGATTACCAGCACTGACCGTCGCTTTCGGATATTTTCATAACAGGCGAGAGAAGAGCGGTGAATCACGCTCGAGAACTTGCGTTTCGCGCAGAACCTCGATCTGATTCAACCCCTCCGTCTTGTAGATGCCACTCACGGGATATTTGTGGCAATATGCGAGGGAAGGGATTTGAACCCTCGGACTCCTTCGAGAGCGGGTCTTAAGCCCACCGCCGTTGGCCTGCTTGGCTACCCTCGCGCAGTTTGGGATAGCCGGTGGGAGGGGTTGTGCGTTTCGGTGTTCGTCTCTCAGCATTGCGACCGGTGAACCCACAAAAACGGCCTACCAATCGACGCTCAGCGTTCCATCACCGTGCGGATCCGGTGAAATCTCTTTGTCCGTCCGCCTGTCGACAACGTGGATACAGCCATCGCCCTTCTTTGCTGGACACACCTCTGCAGCCCGAACGTTCTCCTCGAGGTCCTCCTCGCCGACGAAGTAGGATTTTGCTCGCGCAAGACCCGTCTCGAGGTCCATTTCCCAGTTGTCGGCTACTTCGGCGCATTTGCCCGCGCCAAAGCATTTGTTTGCCTCAAAAATGATCTTGTATGGCTTTTTTTGGACCGATGGAGCGTCCGACGATCCAACATCGCTTGGGTTCTTGATACCGTCACTCATTGGTGACCTCTTTGAGCGAACGCTCTTTCGCGTTACGATTAGCCGGTACTCGTTCTATCGATGGTGAGCGTTCTGCATCTAAGAATTTCTCTCAGCCGGACCAACCGCAGATTTATGTAGCAGTGTAAAGTACGCTTTACTGTAAAGCATGTTTGACACCCTCTCCGTGACGACCGACTCGCCCGAACAGGCCCGCAAACGCTATGAACGACTCGTGTACCTACTTATTGGAATTGGGTGCATTGGACTGGTGGCGGGACTGGTCCTCGAGCAACAGCTGGCTGGCACCGTTATCTATCTCGCCGGGGTGTGGGTCGGGATCGGAATCGCTGTGGCTCTTCCCTACTGGAGCGATATCCGATTTTACGATGAACGCGACGAAGAGATCGCTGCTCGAGCTAGTGGACTCACGATGTATGCGCTGTTCATTGTCGGAATCAGTGTGGTTCCGGCGCTTTACGTCCTCAGTGCCGCGGCCTATATCCAGATCACGGCCACCATGTGGGGGGCGATTTACCTAGCGTCAGCATTGTACCTGTTTTGGGGACTCTGCTATCTACTCGTCACCCGCCGGTACTAACGATGAAAAATACACTTCCAGAGCGGCGAACGGAGGCGGGACTGAGCCAAGGCGAACTCGCCGAAGCCGTCGGGGTCACCCGACAGACGATCAATGCAATCGAGCGCGAGCGCTACGATCCCTCCCTCGAGTTAGCGTTCAAGCTGGCGGCCTATTTCGACTGTCAGATTGAGGCGCTCTTCGAGCCCGAAAAAAATGGAAAGAAACAGTGACCGTTCGGCCGGAGCGGTTACTCCTCGCGGTCGACGGTGACCGACTCGAGGACGACGTCCGATTTCGGTTTGTCGCTGCGGTCGGTGTCGACGCTACCGATTTCTTCGACGATATCCATCCCGTCGATTACTTCGCCGAAGACGGCGTGTTTGCCATCGAGGTGTGGCGTGGCGTCGAGGGTAATAAAGAACTGCGAGCCGTTGGTGTTTGGCCCGGAGTTAGCCATGCTCAGGATGCCGGGTCCGTCGTGGGTGAGCTCCTCGTGGAACTCATCGTCAAACTGGTAGCCGGGGCCGCCGCGGCCGGTGCCGGTCGGGTCCCCACCTTGGATCATAAAGCCCTCGATGATGCGGTGAAAGAGGACGTCATCGTACAGCGGTTCGTCGGTGATGCGGTCGCCGCTTTCGGGGTCGGTCCATTCGCGGTCACCCGTTGCCAGCCCGATGAAGTTGCCTACCGTCCGTGGGGCGCGCTCTTTGAACAGTTCGACTTCGATGTCGCCCTCACTTGTGTGGAGGGTTGCTGTTGGGTTTGCCATACCGTTGACGAGGACTGGATGAGTGAAAACGGTGATGATATTGGCTGTCCGTTCTCCACCATGATCACTGTCGGTACGGAGAGAGCACACCCGACACAAAATACTACATTTGAATTGACTAACGGAAAATTTGAGAAGATGGGAGAATTCTAGCAATCAATAGCGTACGTTTGAACAATTATGTGGAAAAATATTTTTACGCGTCGGCGAGTAAGCTCTCTCTGTATGAACGACAAAACGTACAAACTGGTCGAACCGGTTGCCGGCTTCAGCGAAGATGACATCCTCGATGTGACCGCTCGGTTCGGCGACTGGCATCTCTCGGATGTCAAACTCGAGGCCGTAGACGGGAAGAAACTCGGTTCCGTCGAGTTGACGATTGCGGAACTCGAGGCGGTGGCCCAGCCAGTTGAGTCGCCGGCCTGAAGTTGGTCGTCCCCGCTGCCATCGATCAGTACTGTGTTTGTGTATCGGTCGCCGTTTGAACGCGAGCAACTGGTTGCTCGTCCTCGTTTTTAGCTGCTCGTAACTTACAGACTCCATCGACTGCAACCCAAAGTGAGGGGTTACAATGGGGGCCGACAGAGGATTCACGTCCAAAACAGTCCACCTCACTTTTTGCGGGTTCACTTAGATTACGGGCGCAAATCGCTCGAGTTCGTCTCGTGCATTCTAGTCCTAGTTGAGTTAATACTCTTTAGTAGAATAAATTTAGTCTACAAAATATCAGTAAGTACTATTACTAAGGGGTGGAAACATCGTCGGTATCGTAGCGATGGATCGAGCTTCCTCCCGTTCACGGCGGTCATCAGATGACGACTCGAAGTCGTCGTGTTCGCTCTCGATCCGACAGGCCACGACGGACCAAGCTGACTCGAGTGGTTCATACAAGCAGGGAAAATCGCTCGAGAGTGAGTCGGAGTCTCCGGGGTGCCGCCGGCGCTTTCGTCTGTTGGGTCGACGAGCGAGCGGTTATAACGGATTCGAGAGCAGACGGCGTCCCAGCCGAATTCGATGTCGAGAGGCGGCATTGGCTCGACAAGCGAGCGGTTGGAACGGATTCGAGAACACACCAAGGGTTCGGATTCGCCAGTTAGTAGTTTCGGGTTGGCTCCGAAACTGCCCTCTGAACTAAATGCTGAGCCGACGGTTCAGCGTAGTACGGATACTACAGGCGGAGCAACGCGTGCTGGTGAGGCGCAGATCCCCGACTCAGTGCGAGGTGTGATTTCTTCACCCGGTCACTCACTCGACTCGAGTCTGCAGGGGACACTCGAGGACCGAATGGGTGACTCATTTGGCAACGTTCGAATCCACACCGGGCCGCAGGCTGCTCGAGCATGTGATGCGATTAATGCGCGGGCGTTCACGGTCGGCAACCATATCGCGTTCAATGCCGGTGAGTATGAGCCGACATCGGCAGAGGGGCAGTATCTTTTGGCTCACGAGTTGACGCACGTTCGCCAGCAGACGGGTGGAGCAATCAGCATGCTTCCGGAATCAGGTGCCGAGTTGGAGATTGATCCGGATCTGCAACTCGAGCGGGAGGCGGACGAGGCGGCAAAGGAGGCGCTACGTGGTGAGCAGTCGGTAGTCGTGAGTCGGATGGGGACCGAGGTACAGATTCAACGAGTCAAAGAAGATCAGGTAGAGACTCTCACAGATATTGTGGCGGCTGAAATCGAGTCCGGTGAGAACGACTCGAACGAAAATAAAGCCCGACTCGAAGCACTCCTGATTGTCGAAACATTGCTCGAACAACGGGAGGGGCTGAACGAAGCCATCGAAGAAACCAAGCGGGCCAAAATTGGCGCTGAGGTACATGCAGACGTTGCTACAGACAACGAAGCGTATCTGAAAGAGGGGCAGTCTCCCCGAGACTTCAGTAGAGAAAAAGAACAGTGGGCCAGTCGGCAAGAACGGCTCGCTGCCGAGAAGGAACGCCTACAAAGCTCTATTGCAAACCGACTCGAGTCGATTGGAACAACGGATGCACAGGAGAAGGCACTAAAAGCTGAGATTGGGTACGGAGAAATACTAGTCGATACGATTATTTCTATGGCCAAATCCTCTCTTGGGCTCGAGGCGATGCACTCAGGTGCCGAGACGGTCCTTCGGAAACTGTTGCGAGAGACGAGTGGGACGCCACTCGAACGACTCCGGCAAGTGCGACGCTCGCTTATCAACAAGCTTCGGCCCGATGATGGGGGCTCGCAGGGTGTCGGTCAGTCTGGTGAGGTTGAAAAATGAAGGCTGTAATTACTGGCGAAAATGACGAACGAGTCGGTGTGAACCTCCTCGATAATAACGATGTCGAGCACGTTATCGAGATGGAATTTGACGGCGAACTCAAGTACCACGAGTCTGACGGCTATCCAGAAGATGATCGTGACTGTACCCGGGAACAGATCGAGTTGATCAACCAGGCTTGTCGGTTTGCCCGATATCACGTCTACCGTGAACGCGGCTACGATACTATTCCATCGACGGAAAATCCTGACCGGCTTTTAGCAGCTATGATTGCGTTGTTGGGACTACCGGAGGAGGAGTTTGAGGCGTTGTTCGGCGACCTCGAGCGGCAACTTCGCAGCCACTACGACAATTCGACTGTCTCCCTGCCGTTCGACGACGTTGATCCTGACGAGGTCATTATCTATGAAAAAGAACTATACGTTACCCCAAACCCCATCGAAACTAAAGCAAAGTTACAAGACGAGTTTGCTGCCCTCCTCGAGAACTCCGACACTCCCTCGGACTCTTCAGTAGAGTCGGCTTTTATGGAACTCATACAACGGCAATCAGTCATCGACGATCTGAGGTACGAACTCGAGGCTGTCTCCGATCTTCAGTATCGCTACGATGACGGGTACGGCAACGAGCAAGTCCACCGACCGGACAGCCCCTTAGACAGGGACCCGGATGCACGAATTGAACTCCTTGCCCAAGACCCTGCCCAGTTCGATTCACTGCGACTGTTCCTCGTTGCACATCTGGGCTACCAGATCCGCGACTGCTATCTCAGCATGGGTCTCGAACCACCGGAAACCTTTCAAGAACGGGGGACTGGTACGTATGATCGGGCCCTCGATCAGAAGTTTAGTACACTGTACGACGACTACTGGAACGACGAGGCCCAAATCAGTTCGTGGCAGCCCAAGGCTGGGTGATAAGACCACGTGGTTTGGAATCTCTGTTTATGCGAAACGGCAGTAGTTGCAAATAGTTTACAATTTTAAAACGCGCGCAACTCCTCGAGTACTGCGGTTGCACTACCGTCGTCGATGACCGCTCGAGCTTGCTTGAGGCCTGCCTCGAAGGTGTCGACGTCGCCGCGGGCGTAGATGCGGAACGCGCCGTTCAGGGCGATGGCGTCGGCGAAGCCGTCCGTTCGCTCGCCGGTGAGCACTGCTTCGGTGATCGAGGCGGAGTCGGCCTCGAGATTCTCGACTTCGAGGTCCTCGCTCTCGAGGTCCATGCCGAGGTCGGCGGTTTCGATCTCGTAGTCCGTAAATTCGTGTTCTTCCTCGCCACGGTTCCATTCGGCGACTTTGGTGTAGCCTGGGCGGATGTCGTCGTAGCCTTCCATTCCCTGGAACATGATCACCCGGGAGAAGTCCAGTTGCTCGCTCTCGGCGACGAGGTCGGTCGTCTTTTTGGCAAACGCGAGGTGATAAAAGGAGCCGATGTGGACGTCGGCGTTTGCCGGGTTGGCAATCGTTTCGATCGTGTTGACGAATGTGCGCACGCCCATCTGATCACGTCGGTCGTACAGCGAGTGGATGCCGGGGTTGAAATTGGGCTGGTAGTAGAAGCCGAATCCGGTTTCATCAACCATCTCAGCACTTTCAGCCGGCTCGAGGTCGGTTCGGATGCCGAGTTCCTCGAGGACGTGTTTGTACGCACAGGCTTTCTGGGTGGGGACGCGGTCGCCCGAATGGGTGACGACGGGTGTTCCGGCCGCGGCGGCGACGAGCCCTGCGCCGACGCCGAGGACGGCGGTAGTGTGTTTCCCGTCGTAGTTAGCCCCGCAGTCGACGGGGTCACAGTCAGGCTCAGCAACCCGTACTGACTCTTCGCGCATGACGTCGGTGTACGCTGCCAGTTCCGTTGGCGTGTTGCGTTTCCAGCGGTTGGCGAGCCAGAACGCCCCGAGGGTCGTGTGGTCGGGTTCGCCTGCGAGGATGCGCTGGAAGGCCTCTCTGGACTGGGATCGATCCATGTTGTCGGCGGATTTGTGCCCCGAGCCGACGACCTCCGTCATCAGGCGTTTTAGTGGCCACTCGCCGAATTTCGATACTGTTTGAGCCATACTCGCCGTTTGCAGTCCGATCCCTAAATTCCGTCGTTTCCGGTTATTGAACCGCCCGTGCCCGCCAACTCTCTGGTGTCCGGAGCCAGCCTGTCTCGGTTGGCTCTCTCGAGAGACTTTTTGCCGTACTCAGTTAGGGATAGAAATCAGGGTGGCTAGGGATTTGTTGTCCTCGTTGGTCGTCTTTCCGTTGTTTCTCGAGGCTGGCGCATCTCTCTCTCTGGTGTCCCATCCCGATTGTTCGGACCAGTTACTACAGTCGGGCGTTTCGGTAGCGAGCGCGACCTGTTGCTACTGTGTGCATAACAATCCGATGGCTGGCAGTGGCCACGCACACCGATGAACCGACGCAGATATCTTGCGCTGACGACAGCCTCGGCAGCCGGTATCGGGCTTTCCGGCTGTGTGGGCGACGAAGCGGATGAAGAGACCACCAGTGATGACGCCGATGAAACTGAGGCGGATGAGGAAGATGAGGAGGAGACGGAAGTTACAGAGGAAACGCCAACTGATTCGGAGTTGCTCGGCACGTTCGACGAGTTCGACGATATCGATCTGTGGGAGCCGTTTCAGGATATCGGGTCGATCGAATCGGATTCCGACCGCGCGCTCGTCGGCGATCAGTCGGCACTCATTGAGCCGAACTCCGACGGGCAGGCGCGAATTCGCCGCGCACTCGATGAGCCAATCGACATCTCGGAGGTCGTCCCCGGTCTCGCAGTCACCTCCGATGATCGAAACATCGTCCAGATGCAACTGCAAGACGAGGATGGCGACTATCTCGAGTTTAGCCAACAGTCCTTGCCGGATATGCCGTTAACGCGGCACAATTTCGGGCTGACTCGCGTGCGTGGCGATCCGGATTTGAGTGAGATCGTGGTCATCCAGATCATCTGTTGGTACGGCGATGATGACGATGGCGAGCTTTGGGTCGATGACCTCTATTTTGCGCCGAACACCGAAACGGGACGGGTGATGCTCGGCTTCCACGGCGGTTACGAATCTCACCACGAGGAGGCCTTAGAGATCCTCGAGGAGTACGATCTGCCGGCGACGGCGTTTGTGCCAACCGACAGGCTTCGGAGCGATGTCGCCGTCCAGGGCGACCGGATGACCTACGATCAGGTCGAAGACCTTTCAGATGCGGGGTGGACGATTGCCAGTCAGTCGGCGCTTGGAACGCCGTTGCCGGATCTGACCGGCAGTGAGCTGGAGTCGTCGGTGACCGACCCGATCGACTGGCTTACCGACCGTGGCTATGAGGAGGGGGCGCAGTTCATGGCCTATCCGGCTAACGATTACGACGAGGAGTCCTACGAACTCGTTTCTGAGAACTACGAGCTCGCATTTGCTGGGCGCTCACAGTCACAAGGGTATGCGGCGAATCCGCATCTCTGTTCGGTTGTCTCGCCTGACGCCGATGAGGCCGTTGATGTCGTCGAGTGGACGGCCGACCGCGGAGGAGTCACCTCGGTTGCGTTCTACCAGATGGAAGAAAGCGAGACTATCGAGGCCGTCGCGGAGATGGCTGAAACGCTTGATTCCCTCGCCGAAGATGGCGACCTCGAGGTCATTATGCCGGCGGATATCGCTGATAACTACGTCTACACCGAGGACTGACACGGTCAAAGCGGATTCCTTTTCGCCTGCCGCCTGCAGGAGCTGGTATGGAACTGGTGTTGTCTGGACCGGACTGGACGCACGTCGATGGCGTGGCTGTTGCCGGGACGGCGTTCGACGGAAAGCGGGCGCTTACTGGGCAGACACTCGCCAACCGGTTTCGGGCCGCCCGGTCGCCAGCGGAGCCACTCGAGGCCATCACTGACTATGCGGCAAGTCTCGAAGGGTTTTATGCGGCCGTCGTGCCGGTGGATTCGGGGGTGGTTCTTCTTGCGGATGGCGCGCGGTCGATTCCGCTGTACTATGACGATGGAATCGTCTCTGACAGGGGATGGGTTGTCCGTGAGGCGGTTGGGGCCGACGTTGATCCGCTTACCGAGTGTGAGTTTCTGTGCACGCGGTATGTGACCGGTGCGGAGACGATTTGGCACGGCGTCCACTCGACGCAGCCCGGAGCTGCCGTTTTCCTCACAGAAGATGGGATAATCACTGAAAAGCGCTATCGGGACTCTTGGCTGCACGCCGAAACCGAAGTCGGGGCGACAACAAACGCGCTGATTGACCGACTCGAAGCTGCACTCGACACTGCCCTCAACCGATTGGAGACGGTCGCCGGTGACCGGCCGGTTGTCGTCCCGCTGTCAGGTGGGTATGACTCGCGGCTGGTCGCTTCGGCGTTGGTCGAACGTGGTCGGGAGGTGATCGCCTACACCTTTGGGCGGCCGGGCCACCCCGATGTAGAAGTGAGCCGTGCCGTCGCCGCCCATCTCGGTATTCGGTGGGAGCTTTTCCCCTACGATGACTCATCCTGGCGCGAGTGGTATCACGGTGAGCGGTGTCAACGCTATCTTGAGGAAACCTTTAGCGGTGATGCATTGCCATTTCTCGCGGAGTGGCCGGCGCTTTCGGCGTTAGTCGAGCGCGGCCGTCTACCGTCGACGGCGTTATTTTGTCCCGGACATACGGTTGCGACGCCGAGTGAACGGCTGCCATCATTTGTCGGCGAAGCCGAAAGCGATAGCCGGGGTGTTGTCGGCTGTGGCGTCGCTGCGGCTGGCGAGCACCCCACAATCGAACCGTCGGCTTCGGCGCTGGTTGACTACATTTTAGGGCGCCACTACACGCTCTGGGAGTGTGAGCTTCCCGACGCGCTTTCGGCTGGGATCCGCCAGCGGATTCGAGACGGATTGTTTGGTGACTGGCCGAACTTTGGCACTATGGACCCCGAAACTGCTGCAGGGAGTTACGAACGCTGGGAGTGGCGCGGCCGTATGTCGACGTTTACAAACGGTGACCTGCGGGCGTATGAGTCCGTTGGGGTCGACTGGTGGCTCCCGCTTTGGGATCCGGCGTACGTCAGAGCGTGGCAGTCGATACCGTTCGCACAGCGACGGAATAAAGCGCTTCACGCTGAACTTGCTGTCAGAACCTACCGTCGGGTTGCCGGCCTCTCGAGGTCGAAGGCGGTGGTCACCGACCGGACACTTTCGCCGGCTGACCGACTGTTGTCACCGGTTCGATACACTCCGGCAGCACTGTGGACTGAAGGCGAGGCCAGAGACTGGGAGCCGTCGTTTCTCACCCCGCAGTCGGCGTGGGATGAGCCGGGTCAGCACCCGCTTGCGTGGTTTGGAGCCGTCGATGACACGGTGCTCGAGCGCTTTCCCGCTCGGAGCTTCTACGCGTTGCGGACGCTCGCTGCGCTGGATCGACTGGACCTGACTGGCTCAGCGCCGGTCGAGTTACCACCGTACGTCGCGTCTAAAACGGGAGAATAGAAACGTACACCTTACATACCACCGGCTGTGATTACCCGGTAATGCAACGTCGAACGTTTCTGGCATCTGCAGGTGCACTGACTGCAGCCGGCTTGGCCGGCTGTTCGGCCACCGAAGAGGGTGGAACTGAAGGCTCCGTTGGCGACGATGATACCATCGCCGTCGGCACGTACGGTTCCTTTGTCGATGCTCCCAGTGACAGTCCCGGCGAGTGGATTGCAGACGAGTTCGAGTCACGGTATGACATCGCCGTCGAGTGGGAGACGCCCGAACAGGAAGTCAACCATTACGTCGAACGCCACAACGAGGAGGCCGGAATCGACGCGGAACTGTTCCTCGGCGTCCGCCCACAGAATCTCGTCCGAGCCGACGAGAACATCGAGGGTGACCTGTTCGTTCCGACGGATGAAAGTGAGTTGTCGAACGCCGAAGACATTGGTGAGCAGTTTTATTTCGATCCCCAGGACCGAGCAATACCAGTCTTCCAGAGCCACTGCGGGATCGTGTATGACGGCCGCAATATCTCGGAACCGGAGACGTTCGAGGACTTACTTGGCGAAGAGTATGAGGGAAACCTCGCGCTCTCGAATCCCAACGGCTCGACAACCGGACTGCTCTTTTTCCTCTGGACAGTCAACGAGTTCGAACTCGAGGGTGCAATTGAGTACTGGAATGACCTCCAGGACAATGACGCCCGCATTTTGAACTCCTGGGGCGATGTCTACACGCAGTTCGAAGAGGGCGAAACGGAGGCCGTCGTCTCCTATACGAACGACCGCGTCTACGCCAAACGGTTCGAAAACGACCTCGAGAAACATCAGGTTGCCACGCTCAACGGGCAGGGCTACACCAACATGGCGGGGATGGCTCGCTTCGGGGAGGGAACGAACGACGACCTCGCCCACCAGTTTATGGACTTCATCCTCGAGCCGGAGGTCCAGGCGGTGATCGCTGAGCGAAACGTCACCGGGCCGGTTAACGAGGCAACCGAACTTCCTGAGGTGTACGAAGAGTACGCCGTCGATCCCGAGGAATCAGTCTTCTTTGGCTACGAAGAACTCGAGGGGACGCTTTCGGAGTGGCTCTCCGAATGGGAGCGAGGCGTTACGGGAGGCCAATAGTCGGATGATCGACGCCGTTTGTGGCCTACGTTCGGTCGCTTCGAGCCGCTCGACCGAGTTCACCTTCGACGGCGTCTATCTTATCGGCCCCCGTCAGCTCGATGTCCCGCTTCTCTTCGACTTGCAAGAGTGTATGAATTTCTTTCGTGCCAACCGCTTCGTGAGCCGCAGCACAGGCGGCAAACAGCTCCTGTACGTCCTCGGCTTCGATAATCGTCGCCATCGGTGTTGTCTCGTAGCTGACGTCGTGGGCCTCGAGGGCATCGATAGCCCCCGCGACGTCTTCGGTGATATCGTCGGTCGTCATCGGTGTCACACGCAGCAATCCAAACACGGTCATGCGTCGGCGTTTGCTCGAGAGGGCTATAGGAATTTGGGTTGGTCGACACTCTCACCATGCCAAGTAAGTCCAACATGACGACCGACACCGGACACTCGGAGTCAAATGAAACCGCCACCCGTCGACTCTCCGACGGCGTCGAGAAACGGGCGCTGGCTCTCTTTGGCGTTGGCACCGCCCTCCTGTTGTTCCTGCTGTTTTACTATCCGGTGGCGACCGTCTTCGTCGAGGCTGTCTTCGTCAACGGCGCGCTTACTCTCGCGGTGTTTAGTGACATCCTCCGAGATCCGTTTTATTTCGGCGACCTCGCTCGACTGCTTGCCGGTGAGCCACCGCTCGAGGTTCTCCGGACCGTCCTCTCGAGTGAGCGCCGTCTCGGCGTCATCGGCTTTACGGCCTATCAGGCCGCACTCTCGACGCTTGTCTCTGCGGCACTTGGATTGCCGGCGGCATATCTCCTCGCCAGATACGAGTTTCGCGGACGTCGAACGCTTCGATCGCTGACGATTCTGCCGTTCGTGATGCCCTCGATTATGGTTGCCGTTGGCTTCGTTGCGACGTTCGGTCAAAACGGCACGGTCAACGGGATACTCGCCATCGCCGGACTCGGTCCGTTTCAGATGCTGTTTTCCTTAGAGATTATTCTCGTCGCCCACGCCTTCTACAACGCGCCGCTGATCGCTCGCGTGACGACTGCCGCCTGGGAGTCAGTCGATGCGAGTGCAATCGAGACCGCTCGGAGCCTCGGGGCGAGTCCCACTCGAGCCTTTCTCGACGTTGTCGCTCCGCAGCTGTATCCGGCGGTGCTCATGGGATCGGCGCTCACCTTCGTGTTCACCTTTCGGACGTTTCCGATCGTGTTGGCACTCGGTGGGCTCGAACTCGTCACCGTGGAAGTGTTTGTCTACAGCTTGATTCAGAATTTGAACTACACTGAGGCTGCGGCGCTGGCGATCATCGAACTCGTCATCTGTCTTGGAATTCTCTATGCCTATCTCCGATATGAGGCGAAACACGTCGTGCGCTCGCGGGGGATTCGTCCGTTGCCCCGCCGCTCACTCGTTCCATCCACGCCCTCAATCCGTGCGTTGCTCCCACGGGTTGGCCTTGGAGTGTACGCCGTCATTGCTAGTTTTGTCTTTATCGCTCCAATCGCGAGTATGATCTATGCAAGCGTCAACGGCCCGGATGGCTTCACGCTTGTCCACTACCAATTCTTACTCGAGCGTCAAGAGACGGCAACGGTCTTCCAGGTCCAGCCGTGGACGGCCATCCGCAACTCGGTTCTCTTCGCCGCCGGCGCGCTTGCGCTCGCCTTACCGATGGGGGTTGTCATCTCGGTATTGACAACCCGTCGCTATCGCGGGCGAAAACTCGTCGATGTCATCCTGATGGCTCCCTTTGCCGTCTCGGGAATTATTGTCGGTATCGGCCTCCTGCGTGGCCCGGTGTTTGGCGTTTCGGTCGCCGGCTGGCGGATCACGATTGCCGGCGCACTCGCCATCGTCGCCGCCCACGCCGTCTCCTGTTATCCGTTCGTCGTGCGGACGGTCGCTCCCGGCTTAGCATCCGTCGACCGCTCGCTGATCGACTCCGCTCGGGCGCTTGGGGCCTCCCGGCCGCGAGCACTCGTTGACGTTGAACTCCCACTCGTCTGGCCCGGTGTCGTCGCCGGCGCAGTGTTCGTCGTCGCCATTTCGATGGGTGAGTTCTCCTCGACGATTATCCTTGCTACCGGCACCGACCAGTATACGATGCCCATCGCGATCGAACGCTTCATCGGCCGACGGCTCGGGCCCGCAACCGCTATGGGTGTCGTACTCCTCGTGGTAACCAGTGTGAGCTTCCTCGTTATCGACCGCCTTGGAGGTGAGAGCTTTGGGATCTAACGACGCCTCACTCGCCGAGTCGCGGCCGCCAACTGACGCCGCTGAGACATCAATTGCCCTCTCACTCGAGGGTGTGACCAAACGCTACGGGGAGACGACTGCGGTGGATGACCTCTCGCTATCGGTTCGAGCGGGCGAGTTTTTCACCCTCGTTGGTCCCTCCGGCTGTGGGAAAACAACGACGCTCCGGCTGATCGCTGGCTTCGAAACGCCGACTGCGGGTAGTCTTACCTTCGGCGGTGTTGACGTTACCGGCGTCCCACCCGAAGATCGAGACATCGGCGTCGTGTTTCAAAACTACGCGCTCTTTCCACACCTGACTGTCGGCGAAAACATTGGCTACGGGCTCAAATTCACCGAGCCGCCGGGCGGTGTCTCGAGAGCCGAGCGCGTCTCGGAGCTGCTCGAGCTCGTCGATCTTTCGGGGATGGCCGACCGCGATCCCGACGAGCTTTCGGGCGGACAACAACAGCGGGTGGCAATCGCCCGTGCGCTGGCTCCGGGCCCCGATATTCTCCTGCTCGATGAGCCGATGAGTGCCCTTGATGCACAGCTTCGCGAACGGCTGCGCGTACAGGTAAAATCGATCCAGCGAGAGCTTGGAATTACGACGATCTACGTCACACACGATCAGGAAGAGGCGCTGGCCATCTCCGATAGGGTTGCGGTCATGCACGCGGGGTCACCGGAACAGATCGCCCCGCCCGAAGCGATTTATCGTCGGCCGAAGACGCCGTTCGTTGCCACCTTCATCGGCGATAACAACGTCTTTAACGGAACCGTCCTCGCAGTCGAGTCGGTCGCCGCAACTGTCGACACAGGGACGGGGACATTTGCTGTCGCACTCGGTGACCGGACGACCACCATCGGAGAAGAACTCACCTTTTGTGTGCGGCCCGAACAGTTCACCCTCGAGTCCGTCGCTGACGGACCCGAACCCCTGGCTGGCGATGGCGGTGGCGACTTGACTGCCTCGAAACCAAATACCATCCGTGCGACTGTCGAAAGCGCGGAGTTCCTTGGCGAGACGACACGGCTCCATCTCGACTATCAGGGCCGATCGCTGATCGCACGGACCCAGGATCCGGTCTCAGGAACGGTGACCGTCAGTTTCGACGCCGCGGATACGCACATTCTCCCCTCGAGGTGAGGTCCTGTGGTTCAGTAGTCGAATTTCGAACGAAGGCGAAAACGATTCAGTACCACCGTCCTAACGCTCAATAATGAGTCAGCTCTCGGGGGACTGGCGTGCAGCCATCGATGACGTCGACGCGGCCCTGATCGACGGCTACCAGAGTGGCTTTCCCGTTGAACGTCGCCCATTTCGGGCCGTTGCCGCCGGCCTCGGGATCACCGAAGACGAGGCCATAGCGCGTGTTCGGGCACTCCGCAAATCCGGCGTTTTCCGACGGTTCGGTCCTGTTCTCAATCCGCCGGTGATCGGCTCCTCGACGCTTGCGGCCGTCCAGGCTCCAACCAACCAGTTTGATGACGTTGCCGACGTGATCAACAGCTATCGCCAAATCAACCACAACTACCGGCGTGACCACTCCTGGAACATGTGGTTCGTCGTCACCGCAGCCTCCCAGGAAACCCGTGACCGAATTCTCGCAGAAATCGAAGCCGAAACCGGCTGTGAGGTGCTCGTTCTCCCGATGTTGACCGACTACTACATCGACCTCGAGTTTCCCGTCGTCAACGCCGACCGCTTTGCCAGAGAGAGCCTCGAGGCGGCGATCGACGCCTCTGCCACCCGAATCAGCGAGGAGGCCGTTGGCGACCTCTCGCGGTTTGACGCCGATCTGTTACTCGAGATCCAAGCGGGATTTCCGCTCTCTGCAACGCCGTACGAAGCGCTTGCAGACACCCTTGGAGTCGACGTGGAGAGGGTGCTCTCGAGCATCAAGCGGTTACAAGATGACGGCTGTATCAAACGGATCGGCTGTGTCATCAACCATGTCGTCACAGGGTTCAACGCCAACTGCATGGTCGTCTGGGACGTGCCCGACGAGGAACTCGACGCCCGCGGACAGGGTGCTGGAGAGTTACCGTACGTCACTCTCTGTTATCATCGGCCACGGCGACCTGACCAGGAGTGGCCCTACAATCTGTTTACGATGATCCACGGCCGGGATCCGGCGGCCGTCGACGAACAGATCGACGAACTCGCCGACTCGTATCTGCCGTTTGACCACGAGCGGCTGTACTCGACGGCGACGTTGAAACAGACCGGTGCACAGTATGAAGAACTGGTTGGAACGTGAGCAGTGCCGTTAGGCTGATTTTAAATTAGCCAGTTACGCAAGGTGCAGAGTAGGTGAATGCGGCTGGACCGACTAGTCTCGTCCGGCGAGATACAACATTGGACCCATCACTAACAGGGCGATTCCAACCAGTCGGTACAGAAAGGAGTCACCGGTCATACTGACCGGCGTCAGCACGAACAGTGTTCCAACCGCGATCAAGTTCAGTCCCATCACCTTCATCGATTTCAGTGGAAGCGAGCCAAGAATCGCGAGCGCGAGCATCCCGAGAAGCACCTGCCCGAAATGTAACTCGAGCAGGAGATTGTCGATGGTCTGGAGAGGTACCTCGAACATTCTTACCCTCTAGTCCCCACGATTCGGTCTTTAATACTTCGATATTGCGGGATTCGATTGGCCACTTCGAACTGGGCTCTCTACGCGTCCCGTTCGGCCTCACAGATCCAACCACCACACGAACTGCCTGGGCCTACTCTGCAGGCAGGGCTGCGGCCACAACCTCGATTGGCGTTGGTGGCTCCTCTCCGTCCCACTCCTCGAGTTGGGTGCGACAGGAGGCGCCTGGGGCGACGACCTGTTCGCCGGGACTTTCTTCAACCTGGTTAAAGAGGATCGAGCCGATGGCGGCGCTCATCGAGGCGTGTTCGCGCTCGTAGCCAAAGGAGCCGGCCATTCCACAACAGCCCGAGTCGAGCGGGTCGACGGTGTAGCCTGCCCGGCGCAGAATGCCGACGGCATGATGATCTTTGCGGGTGGCTTTCTGATGGCAGTGGCCGTGATAGGCCAGTGAGCCGGAGATGTCGGCGAACGATATCTCTCGGTCGAGTTCGAACGCGTCGAGATACTCACAGACGCCGTAGGTGTTTGCCGCTACCGTCTCCACATCCTCGCCGGTGAGCAAGTCGAGATAGTCGAGTTGGATCATCACGGCGTCGGAGGGTTCGATCACCACGATATCCTGGCCGGCCTCGACAGCCGGTGCCAGTGCCTCGACGTTCGCTCGAGCCGTTTCGGCGGTCTTATCCAGAAAGCCCTTCGAGAACGCTGGCCGACCCGTGTCACCGATTCCTGACGGGACTGTCACGTGGACACCAGCAGCCTCTAACACCGAAACGGCAGCTTTCCCCGCGTCGGGATTGCTGTAATTGGTGAAGGTGTCGGGGTAGAGGACGGCCGACCGGACGGCTTCAGATTCTGAAACCCGTGAGCCACCACGCGCCTCGAACCAATCACGAAACGTCGTCCGATGGAACGTCGGCACTGGCTTCTCGCGATTGATACCGAGTGTCTTCTCGAGCAGCCAGCGGGAACCCGGTAGTTTCGGCCCTAGATTCGCGAGTGGGGCGAACGTACTCCCAAGTTGGGAGAGTTCGTGGACGTTTGCAAACAGTTTATCGCGAAGCGTCGAGCCGTGGCGCTGGTGATACTCGTGGGTGACTTCGGCTTTGAGTTTGGCCATGTCGACCTCGCTTGGGCAGTCGATGGCACAGCCTTTGCAGCCGACACAGAGGCCCATGACCTCCTCGACGAATTCGTCGTCGAAGGGATCTTCGACGTTGCCGCTCATCGCTTGTCGGAGCATGTTTGCCCGGCCACGCGTGCTCGTGATTTCCTCTTCGCTTGCCCGGTAGGTCGGACACATCACGCCGCCGGTGGTCGACTGATCACCCCGGCAACCCCCACAGCCGTGACAGAGTTCAGCCATCCCCTGGAAGCCGTTGTCCTCCTCCCAGTTGAGCGTCGGCTCGAAGCTCATCTCGAAGTCATAATCGGGCCCAAACCGATGGTTTTCGGTCATGTCCGTCGGGTTCTCTTCGCGGAAGACGACCTGGCCCGGATTCAACAGCCAGTCGGGATCGAAGGCGGTTTTTAGCGACTGGAAGGTCTCCCACATCTCGCCGCCATACAGCTTCCGGTTCCACTGCGTTCGCGCCCGGCCGTCGCCGTGTTCGCCGGATACGGAGCCGTCGTATTTCACCACGAGATCAGTTACGGCATCCGCAATCGAGGCCATCATCTCCATCCCGGCCTCGGTCTTCGTGTTGATCAGCGGCCGGATATGCAAGACGCCCGGCCCCGCATGCGCGTAGAAACTGGCATAGGTGTCATGTTCCTCGAGGATTGCTTCGAAGTCCTGGACAAACGCCGCGAGATTCTCCGGTGGGATGCCGGTGTCCTCGATAAACGCAATGTGTTTCTCGTCGGTCGTCCGCGAGAGCAAAATTGGGAGCCCCGACTTGCGAAGCTTCCAGATTTTTGCCCGGCTGTCGGCATCGTATGCCTCGAGTGCGTCGAACGCCCGATGGTCGGCCTCGAGAACGAGTCGCTCGTCTTCGGAGTCGGCCTCGCCTTCGGGGTCGATGGTCGGACAGCGGTCTGCAAGTAAGTTCGCCACCTTCCGTTTGCCGTCGGCGTCGTCTTCGGCATAGAATTCGACGATCAAGACCGCGCCCGTTCCCTCCGGCAACATGGCAGCGACGGGAGCGAACTCCGCGGTGTTGCTCGCAAGATCGATCATCACATCGTCGAGGACTTCGACGGCGGACGGATTGTGTTCGACAATCGGCTCGACGTCGCTCATCGCGTCGAAGACGGTGTCGTAGGCGAGCAACGCCATGCTCTTTGTTTCCGGAATCGTCTCGAGGGAGACCGTTGCCTCAGTGACGATGGCGAGGGTGCCTTCGCTGCCACAGAGTACTTTGGCGAGATTGATCGAGCCACCCTCCGAATCGGGTTCACCGACGCCCCGCGTGGCTCCGCGGGCGTCTTCGACGAGCCAATCGAGATTGTACCCCGAAACGTTTCGCTTGAGATCCGGATACACCTCTTCGATTAGGTCGCCCTGTTCGTCAAGAATGCGGGCGATTTCAGCGTAGATCGCTGCCTCGAGGTCGTCGCCGGAAGCGAGTTCGGGGATTTCCTCGAGGTCGACTTCGCCAAAGCGAGTGACAGTGCCGTCGGCGAGGACGACTTCGACTTCCTCGACGTAGGCGTCGGTTTTGCCGTACTGCAGGGAGTGTGCACCCGTGGTGTTGTTCCCGATTGCGCCCCCGAGGGCGCTTTTATCGCCCCACGCTGGATCGGGGGCAAATTTCAGATCGTGAGGTGCAAGTGCCTCGTTGAGTTTGCCGAGGGTGATTCCGGCTTGGGCAGTAGCCAGCCTCGCATCCGGGTCGGCTGACTGAAACTCGTTTAGGTATCGGGTAAAATCGAGGACGACGGCCTTGTTGACCGTCTGTCCGGCCAAACTCGTCCCGCCGCCACGGGGGAGAACGGGAATCCCCTCTTCGGCACAGTACTCGACGACCGCCGCAACATCCTGCGTCGATTGTGGAAAGACGACGCCGATGGGACGCACCTCATAGATGCTTGCATCCGTCGAGTACATATCCCGCGAGTAGCTGTCAAAGCGGACATCGCCCTCGATCAGCCCCTCGAGGTCGCGTTTGAGCGCCGGTCGGTGGGTGTCATCGCTCTGGTAATCGTAGTTCGCGCGGTCATCATCTGCTGGGTCAGTAGGGGTTGGATATGTTGACATGGGTCGATGTATGTGAACGTTCGTGTTACTTTTGGAGTCGATACGCAAAACACCGTGGGGTGGCTAGAACAGCCCCGGTGTCAGGACGTAGACGAATAGGGCCGTCAGAATCCCGCTGCCAATCAGGTAGTAGGTCAGCGGAATCAGGTTGATCCGGACGACACGCCCGGTTTCGCCGACGAGGCCGACGGTTGCAAGCGCTGCGATCACGTTGTGGATTGCAATCACGTTCCCGATCGCTGCGCCAACGCTTTGGGCGCCGACCATGATCTGCGTCGAAAGGCCAAGCGCCGAGGCGACCTCGAACTGGAAGCCGCCGAAGGTGATGTTACTGACCGTGATCGACCCCGCGATAAAGGCGCCGAGTGCGCCAACGGCTGGGGCCAAGAGTGGGTACGCCGGTCCGAGCGCCGTCGCGGTGCCGTCGGCGAGGACGACGATCATACTCCCTGCCTCGGGCGCCGTTGCATGTTCCCCAGAGAGTAGCATAATTTGGACCATCGCAATCACGAAGACGAGTGCGATCAGTGCCGATGGAAGTTTACCAGCGGCCTCCTTCCAGGCCCCAGCGACCTCCTCAGTGCTCATCTGATAGAGCGGAATCGAGATCAGGGCCGTCAGGATGAGCCACGCACCGGGCACGTAGAGCCATGGAACGCTCTGGGAGAGCGTTGTCCCGAAAATGCTCGTCCACTCGATGACGACGCCGACGGTCATCGTTCCCAGCGCATCCGAAGCGACTGTTGCGCCGAGAGCTGGGTCCTGTAGTCCGTCTGCGAGCGAGGACCAAACTCGAGTAACGATGAGTAACACGACGAGGATCAGGTACGGTGCCCACGCACGAGCGAGGGACATCGAGTACTCACCGTTGTTTGTCTCCCCGTCACCGGGTTCGATTTCCCCAACCCAGTGGTCTGCCCACTGCTCGCGTGGGGGGAAGTCCCACTTGTCAGCCGGTTCCAAGTAGCCAAATTTGAGGACGAGAACAGTCGCCGCTCCACCAACCATCGCGCCGATGAGCGAGGGGAGTTCCGGTCCAACGAGCCACGCGATAGCAGTATAGGGGATGACGAATGCAAGTCCGGCAAACAGACACAGCGGCGTCACCGCCCACACGGGCTTGAGTGAGCGCTCTTCACCAAAGAAGTAAACAACCATGGCGACGGCAAACAGCGGCATCGCCACGCCGACGATGGCGTTGAACAACGCCGACCACGTACTGGCGAGCGTCGCATATTCGGCAATCGTAAACCCGCCTTCGGTGATCTCCGCTTCGTTCCCCGACAGCGACGATTGGATGCCGACAATGATCGGCGTGCCGACCGCCCCGAACGTCGTGGCGATCGCGTGGCCGATCAGGGCTGCAATCACTGCTGCCAAGGCAGGGAAGCCAAGGGCCAACAACAGCGGGGCAACGACCGCCGCCGGCGTCCCGAAACCCGCCGCTCCCTCGAGAAAGGTTGCAAGAAAGAATGCAAGCAGGATGATCTGGACCCGTTTGTCCTCACTAATCGCCGCAAAGCCCTGATTAATCCGGTCGACTGCGCCCGAGCGCATCAGGGTATAGAGCAAAACAAGTGCGCCAAAGACAATCCAGATGATCTCGAAGGCGTCCATTACACCAACAAGCGAGGCCGCTCCGAGCCACTCGAGTGGCATGTTCCAGACAAAGAAACCGATGAAGACCGCCGCGAGCCACGCGACCGGCATCGCTCGCGCGGCCGGCCAGAGGAGCCCGATGAGTAAGACTGCAATAATAAGGATCGGCACGCCGGCAAGTGCAACTGCAACGGCGCTAGACATACAATTCACCAGTTTTGGGCCCGCCCACAGCCCTGCTAGGCGCGCCGGCTGACTGTGATTTATCGCCCCGTCTTATGCCGGAGTGGTCTAGTACTGGCATGAAGCTGATGTATGCTGGATAGTAATTATAATTATCGGTATTTCTAGCATCCCGGGAATCGGTCACTGTGTGTGGTAGACGGCGTTTTGACCACGATAGGATTCGGATCTCTAAAATATGTAGATAAATTTATTAATCACTGTCGTTATAAACTCGCTACTACCCCGAGAGTTCACGGATATATGGGTTCACTGTGGGTGTGCACGATGGTAGCATTTTGTATCACTATCATGAACAAATTGTGCAGTTGCTGAGTTGCTTGAGGAGCAAACGTGGGCTTCGAAATCGTTTTTACCTCCACTCACCCACAGTCAGTATGCCGACCGAAGCGGACACACAATATGACCCCACCCTCGGTAACAAGTTCATTTTCGTTACTGGGGGTGTCATGTCAGGACTCGGCAAAGGAATCACGGCCGCAAGCACTGGCCGTCTTCTGAAAAATGCCGGGTTCGACGTGACGGCCGTCAAGATCGATCCCTACTTGAACGTCGATGCGGGAACAATGAATCCGTTCCAGCACGGTGAAGTATACGTCCTGAAAGACGGGGGCGAAGTCGATTTAGATCTCGGAAACTACGAACGGTTTCTGGATATCGATATGTCCTCCGATCATAACGTCACCACGGGAAAAACCTACCAGCACGTCATTGAGAAGGAACGGGCTGGAGACTATCTGGGAAAAACTGTCCAGATCATCCCACACATCACCGATGACATCAAACGCCGGATTCGCGAAGCCGCTGCCGGCACCGACGTCTGCATCGTCGAAGTCGGGGGAACCGTTGGCGATATCGAAGGCATGCCCTACTTGGAAGCCCTTCGCCAGTTTGCCCACGAAGAACCCGAGGAGAACGTCCTCTTTACACACGTTACGCTCGTTCCGTACTCGAAAAACGGCGAGCAAAAGACTAAACCGACCCAACACAGCGTCAAGGAAGTCCGCTCGATCGGCCTCCAACCCGACATTATCGTCGGCCGCTGTGACGTTGAACTCGAGCCAGAAACCAAAGAAAAAATCGCCCTCTTCTGTGACATCCCGACTGAAGCCGTGTTCTCGAACCCCGATGTCGAGGACGTGTATCACGTCCCGCTGGTCGTCGAAGAGGAAGGCCTCGACCAGTACGTCTTAGAGCGACTTGAGCTAGACGGTCGCGCGTTGCCGGCTGGCGAACGAGCCAACGAGTGGCGTGAGATCGTCACCACCGAAAAGTCAGGGAGCGTCGAGATTGCCCTCGTTGGCAAGTACGACTTAGAGGATGCCTACATGTCGATTCACGAGTCGCTGAAACACGCCGGCTTCGAACTTGGTGTCGACGTGGAGGCGCTGTGGGTCGACGCCGACGAGATGGCCGATACCCACGCCGAACGACTCCGCGAGGCCGACGGGATCATCGTCCCTGGTGGCTTCGGAATGCGCGGCACCGAGGGAAAAATCGAGGCCATTCGATACGCTCGCGAGAACGATATCCCACTGCTTGGCCTCTGTCTTGGCTTCCAGATGGCCGTCGTCGAGTACGCCCGAAACGTCCTTGATCTCGAGGGTGCACATTCAGCGGAGATGGACCCTGACACGCCACATCCGGTGATTGATATTCTCCCTGAACAGTACGAAATCGATGATATGGGAGGCACAATGCGCCTCGGTGAACACGAGACGGAGATCAAATCCGGCTCACTCGCCCACGAACTGTACGGACAAACGGCTTGTACCGAACGCCACCGCCACCGGTATGAAGTCAATCCAGAATACTTCGAGGCCTTTGCTCCCGAACCGCTGCAGTTTTCAGGTGTCGCTGGCAACCGGATGGAGATCCTCGAACTCGATGGCCACCCGTACTTTTTGGGGACCCAGTATCACCCCGAGTATAGCTCTCGACCGGGTCGACCAAGCCCACCCTTCGTCGGACTAGTTGAGGCAATCCTCGGCCAACGTGAATCGCCTGCGGGTGAGGAGGTGACCGCCTAATGGTTGACGTTGAGACGTTCGTCCCTGAGGCAATTGAAGAAATTCGAAGCGAAATCGGCGATGCAAACGCGATTATCGCTCTTTCGGGTGGTGTCGACTCTTCAGTCGCCGCGGCGCTCACCTACGAGGCAATCGGTGACCAGCTGACGCCCGTCTACGTAGATACCGGACTGATGCGCAAAGGTGAGACGGCCCAGATCCGTGAGACGTTTTCGTATATGAACAGTCTCCGTGTTGTCGACGCAAAAGACCGGTTCCTTTCGGCGCTTGCCGGCGTCACAGACCCCGAGGAGAAACGCCATGTTATCGGCGAAGGGTTCATCCGCGAGTTCGAGCGGGAAGCCAACGAGACCGACGCCGACTATCTCGTCCAGGGAACAATCTACCCTGACCGGATCGAGAGCGAAGGCAACATCAAATCTCACCACAACGTCGGTGGCCTTCCCGACATAATCGATTTCGAGGGGATAGTCGAACCTGTTCGTGATCTCTACAAAGACGAAGTCCGGGAAGTCGCCCGCCATCTCGGCCTCGATGAACTGGTCGCCGAACGGATGCCGTTCCCCGGTCCTGGCTTAGCGGTTCGGGTCATCGGCGAAGTAACCGAAGAGAAACTCGAGGTCGCCCGCGACGCCTGCCACGTCGTCGAAGAAGAACTCGAGGAGTACGAGCCGTGGCAAGCGCTGGCCGCAGTCATCGGCAAGGCGACGGGTGTCAAAGGTGATAACCGTGTCCACGGCTGGGTTGTCGCCGTCCGGTCGGTCGAATCCCGTGACGGGATGACTGCCCGCGCCCAAGAACTCGACTGGGAGACCCTCCAGCGAATCCAATCGCGGATCACCGGCACAAACGAGAACGTCGCTCGCGTAGTGTATGACGTGACACACAAGCCCCCCGCGACCATTGAGTACGAGTGATGGAGGCACTCATTGCCGGTCCGGACGACTACGATATCGCCGGTGAACTCACAGCCCAGGGCGTCTCAGTCACCCATATTGACGGTGTGATTACACGCCCGAAACTTGAGGAGGCCGGAGTCGAGACTGTGGATCTCTATGTCCTGACTGACGTGAGTCAGGCGACGACGATTCCAATCGTGTACGATCTGAACGATACGGCCCGGCTGGTTGCGTACGCGAGTGACACGATTCCGGAGTTCGTCCGCGGGCAGATTGACCTTGCAATCGACCCTCGCATCGTTTCAGTTTCGGTTCTCGCAGAGGAATTGGCTACCAGCTCATAACCGGGTGTTCCACCGGCTTTGGCTTCCGTTGAACGCCCTCAGGCAGTTCTTGCACTCTGACAATACTACCTTACAATTTTTTAACGGCCTGTGAATTTAAGTATGGCTGTGAGAAGTTAGATACGGAGCTCAATTGGAACAAACGGATCTGAAACCCATCTCCGCGCTGTCTGTTGGGCTCTATCCCCCCATTCGATCCCCCAATCCTTTTTTATCGCATCCGCTCAAGCACCGGAATCTCTGCTCGTCGCTCTTCACTCAGTGTCTCCCAGTCAATTCCCGCCGGCTTCGGACCACCCTGCGGCCGAATAACGCGCTCAGGAGTGACAATGAGATCCAACGGCACGTCGTGGGCGTCCGTCTCGAACGCCGCTATGACCTGCCGTTCGTGCACCGTCGTCGCCACCGGCGTCTCCTCGTCAACTAACTTGAGTTCTCGAAGCACGGCATACTCGAGGTCGCTGTAGCCCTCGCCTTTCCCGATCCGACCGCCACCCTCGTTGACGGCGACGCTCCCGGAGACGATGAGGTCGACCGATTCGACGGCCTCCGGCCCAACCGCAACACCGTGTCTACCACTACCTGAGACCGTCGTCGCCGCATCATAGTCCTCGAGTTCGTCGGGATCGAGCCGGAGAAAGCATTTCTCATCGCGCAAGCGGGGAACGGCCATGTAGACGGTTTTTCCGGCCCGGAGCGCTCGCCGTCGGACCGGCAGTTGTGGGGCGTCAGGGTTGGCTTTGATTGTCTCTGCGGCCGTCCATTCTGGCTGGTCAGCCAATCGGTCAGCCGCAGCTGCTGCGTTTGCCACGTTTGGAATGCGGTTGTGCGGTGGATACGGAAATCGGGCGACGCCGCTTTTTTCGAGGTCGTCCCAGACGCGATTGCGTAGACGCTGTTTGGTCATTATTTCTTTTTTGTCCGGCTCCTACTAGTATGGTCTCCTAATCGTGAGGTCTTTGAGAGCGTGGTCACTACGCCCAGTTGTGAGTTCACGCGATAATAACGACGGTTACGTCCACGATCCTTCCGGGTTCGATGAGGCGGGGACCCCCGTTAATAACGACTCGGAGACGAGCGACGAGCAGGGGGACGATAGCTGGCTGCAGAACCCGGTTCATCCGGAGGAAACAGATCGGGAGTTCGACTGGCGGGGCTGGCTGTTAGTCGGCGTTATTGTTCTCGCGTTCATTGTTGCACCGGTTTCGATTCTGTTGTGGCCCCCAACCGGTGCTAATTACTTTGCTGCGCTAATGATTTTGCCGTTGGTTCCGGCGCTGTTGCTCGCAGTTGTTGCGGTATGGGCGACAACTCGCCCGTAACTATACGCCGTCGCTCAGTCGCTCAGCAACTGACTGTGCGTGTGGTAAATCTGTTTCTGGAAGTTCGCCAAGGCCAACATAGCGTCGAAGGAGGTCATGGAGTTTCCACCCCTGGGCTCGAGTGAGTGTGTTCTCTCCGGATTCGATCATTTCGAACAGACAGAGTACCCACGCCGGGGGAACTTCTCGCTCATCGATCGATTCATCTGCACGTTTTGTTAGCACGTGGTGGACGACCCATCGCTCTTCGCGCGTGAGGTCGATCTCTCGGATTTCGGCTTCTTGTGGCGGCGAACTCATACGTTTTGAGGCCGGTTTTGTGTGGCCTGTAGCCGACTGTATGGGTGTGGTGGTTATAAACTTGACTCTTGTTAACAATTATCACACAAGAGCCAATATTTGCGCCTCACCTGTTTAAAATTCGGTTAGAACCACGACAGGTTTAGGAGACGTCTCGCCGCATCGCAATCTCAAACCACGGGCACAGTCGAAGTTGTCGATACCACTCGGGATGTTCGTGCAGTCGCTCATAGGGTGCCCACATCAGTCCAGCCACCTCCTCTTCGTTCGGTTCGAGGGTGGTATCATCGAGCGTTAACTGCAAGACGGCACAGACCTCGTGCTCAAGTCCCTGGTTTTCGAAGTAGCGTCGGTACTCGAACCGGTCGGTTACTCGCAGGTCACTATACTGGTCGGGGGTGATCCCCAATTCCTCCTCGAGTCGTTCTCGAGTGGCTTCCTCCTGACTTTGCCCCTCGACGGGATGAGAGGCGACGGTCCCATCCCAGTAGGTACACCAGAGGCGTTTTTCAGGTGCCCGCTGGGCGAGCAGAATGTTGCCTTCGCCATCGAAGATAAGTGCAGTAAATGCCCGGTGACGAATACCCTCCCCGGTGTGGGCTTCGAGCCGGTTTACCATCTCGATTTTGTTGTCGTTTTCATCGACAGCAATGACGTCCTGTCCTGCGTTCTTGTGTGGGAGGTCGGTCTCCTCCTGACTACTCATACTCCCACAAATGAATAGGCGGGTAAAACCAGTATCGACTCCGGACAGTTAGCCAAGTTCTTCGTCCAAAATAAGTCGCGTCTTCGTGCTGACTACCTCATCCTGTTCGCGCGCCCGCGTGATCAGATCGTTAACTCCCGCGGTGTCAGCCGCGTCAACGACCATCACGATATCCTGCTCTCCTGAAACCATCCAGACAAAATCCACCTGTTCCCACTCTGCCATTCGCTGTGACACTGCATGGGTGTCAACGTCAACCGCGACGCCAATCTCGAGCATCGCCTTGACGTTTCCTGTGCGTGTGGTCACGGTAAACCGCTCGATGATTCCACGCTCGATCATTCGCTCGACCCGGTTACGGACCGTCCCCTCGCTCGTCCCGACCTTATCGGCGATTTCGGTGTACGGCGTCCGGGCATCACGTCGGAGACTGTGTAGTATTTCCCGGTCCAAATCGTCCATTGAGATGCGTGGATACGGCGGGCACTCACTTGATGATTACGAAATTCGTAATCTACCTTCGAAGACAACACTTATGACCCTGTGTGCAATACGTATCTCGTAATGACAGCGGCCTACGTAGCGCTGGAAGGCGGACACGTCATCGAAGGGCGTGGCCGTGCTCCGGGCACAGCTCGTGGCGAACTGGTTTTCACAACGGCATACACCGGATACGAAGAAAGTCTCACCGATCCCTCCTACGAGGAGCAGGTCCTGACTTTTTCGTACCCGCTGATCGGTAACTACGGCGTTCGAACCGAACGCTTCGAATCCGATCGTATCCACCCACGAGCCGTCCTCGCCCGTGAACTGACCGACGACATTTCGACCTGGCTTACCGAAGAGGGCGTCCCAGCCGTCGACCACCTAGACACCCGCGAAGTCGTCACCGACATCCGCGAAGGCGGAGCGATGAAATGTGGCATCGCCGTCGGCGACGATGTCACTCCCGAGGACGCACTGGCCGAACTCGAGGCCTGTAAACCGATGAGCGAGCACACCGAAATCGGAGACCAGGTCAGCGTCACCGAACCCGTCGTCTACGGCACAGAGAACGACGGCGCAACCGTCGCACTGATCGACTGTGGCGCAAAAGGCTCAATCGCCGACTCGCTGCTCGCCCGCAACGCAACGGTTCACATTCTGCCACACGATACGAGCGCCGAGGACGTCGCCGCCCTTGACCCCGACATCCTGTTTATCTCCAACGGCCCCGGCGACCCCGAAAACTACGCCAATGCCGTCTCCCTTGTCGAAGCGTTCGTCGAAGACGTTCCCGTCGCCGGCATCTGTCTCGGCCAGCAGATCGTTGCCCTCGCACTCGGCGGCAAAACCGAGAAGATGGCCTTTGGCCACCGCGGAGTTAACCAACCAGTCCGTGACCTCACCAGCGGCAAAGTCGTTATGACCACCCAAAACCACGGCTACACCGTCGCCGACCCCGGCCCACACCTCGAGGTGACACAGGTAAACGTCAACGACGACACGCCAGAAGGTGTCGATGGGATCGAGTACGACATCATCACCCGGCAGTACCACCCCGAAGCCAACCCCGGCCCAGAGGACACCCTCGGCTTCTTCGATGATGTCCTGGCGATGGCCGAACCCGCACACGATCAACAGGCCGTTCCAGCCGACGACTAACGGCTCTTCTTTGGCTCTCAATTCGCTGTAGAACATAAGCGCTGTCTGTTACAGTATGGGACTCGAGGATCCTCCTCATCGAACGTTTCATTGAGTGCGCCGAGAACGTCGCTGTCTGTCGGTTCGGCGTTTCAGCTATACGGTGATTGAGTAATAAATAAGCCGGTATCCCACGCGATCTACAGCCCCAGTTCAGGGCCTGTTCATCTCCGGCTCAAACGCCTTGACCGGTCCTCCGAACACAGATTGACGAATCCATCTCAAGTGAGGTACAGCGGTTGCGTACAACTGACCGAGCCATTCGAGCCGACTGCTTCCGCGCGTACGTACTCGGCTGACACGCCGTCTACTGCGAGGTGAGTACCGGTCGAGACCGGTGTGCCGTCCGCGATCCACCGGATCGACGTCGCCTCCGGCGACTCCACGCGAACGCGACCGTCGTTGACGGCAATCGAGTCGATTACTGGAGCGATACCGTCCCCGTTGTACTGAATGTAACTTCGGCCGGCACGCAGCGCGTCAATCACGCTTCCCGGCGATCGCTCCTCAAGCAACAGGACGGTTCGAGAGCGATCGAATCGCTCGGCTTCGGGTGATCGTGGTCGGGCGTGATAGTCGTCGTTTGCGAACGCCCAGATCGGTCGTCGAGAGCCGAACGTAACGAGCAGTTCGTCCCAGATATCTCGGCACCCGGGATACCGATTCTGCGCGTTGAACGCCTCGACACCGAGGACGGTATCGACATGCTCAAACAATTCGACATAGACCTCGAGGCCTTCGGGCTGGGGATACCGCCCGGGGTGAGGGAGAAACGAAACGCCACCCCGATCGCCAATTTCGGTGGCGACTTGTAGGAGGGATTGTCCGCGACCATGTCCGAGATCAGTTCCGAGACTCACGATGTCATGGCGCTCGTCAATTCCCTCGACAGTTCCGCGTAGTTCGGCACCCTGTATCGGAATCATGTCCCCTTCTCGGTGTTCCCACTGTGACCACGGCCAACTGGTCACGTCGAGTTCCTCGAAGAAGGGGTCTCCCTTGTGCTTAGTCCCGTCGACGTAGTACTCGTGTTCAGTCACGGCGAGGGCACTGTAGCCGACGAACTGGTACTTGTTGATAAGATCGCGGGGCGAGGATCGCTCCCGGTCCCCACCGTCGGCTATCTCGCCAGGTGGGTCGTGAGCTGCCGACTCCGGATCGATCCGGTTTCGCGGTTCGTGGCAGTGAAATTGGGAGAGACACTGGTCTGTGGTTTCCCAATTGACGTGGCCGTAGGGGTTCACTGCGACGGGCGATTGACTGGCTTGTGGGCGGGTGGTCTTCATTTTCTGTATGGTTGTGGGCGTTGATGCCGGCCGCTGATCGACGCGGTGATTGCAGTGTGGGTCGCCACGGCAGACGGATGACCCTCGGCGTTCGATCGTCCACGTGTTTTGACGTGGGGTAATATCGGGAGCCGGTGTTGACGACCGACCTGGCTGATCGACCCGTCCGCGGACGGGTCTCGAGTGTTGTACTCTAGGCTAATCGGCGACTGTTCACCCGTACGATCGACCACGGCCTTCGCCACACGCGTTGCCGAACAACGGAAGGTAAATAATCATTTATATGTGGTCCAAAGTGGTCTATATACCTCTCTGCTGCGCTCCAGTAACAGCCGTGGGACAACAACTGACGGGACGACCGTTGCGGGGACGCAGTATAATTACTGTACGTTACGACCGGAAACCGTGCCCCGTTTCGGGGTTGCTTGCTTCGTTACTCAGAACGGCTCAGTCCAGTATTTTCGATCGTAGGTCGCCCGGTCTACTCCGGCTCGACCGAGCCTGTCGTCGTGGGCGTCGCTCCCACCCGTCGGCACCAGATTGTGGTCGTCGATCGCGGCCGTGACGAGCGCGATATCGCCAGCTTGGTCGTAGGGATAGGCAAGTTCGACGGCATCGAGCGCTGCGGTCAGCGCCAGTGCGCGCTCGGGATCGGCGTACCGGAGTGGGTGTGCGAGTCCGACCAGCGCACAGGCCTCTGAGAGCACGCGTCGTCCACGATCGAAGCTGGGAACGGCCCGCGGGACGTGACACGGACAGCCGTCTCCGATAAGCTCGTCTCTGGCTCGTCGGTAATCGTACGGAGCGTCGCTGCGGTCAATCGTGCGGGCGATGTGCGTTCGATGGATGCCGGGTTCGACGTCGACAGCTAATCCGACGCCAAGTTCGCTCTCGACGCAGGCCACGATCTGTCGCGGACGCTCGACCCGATTTGCCTGCACCGTCTCGAGCAGTTCCTGCAACCGTTCGGACCGCCGGACGCCGTAGCCAAGCAGGTCGACACGCAGTGGCCCGGTCCTCACGCCTAGTTCGATGCCGTGGACGATCTCGACTCCGTCATGGCTCGTCAGCGGACGATCAAGATCGGGGTGGACTCGATCGTGGTCGGTGACCGAAACCGCCTCGACGCCGGCCCGTTCGGCGGCTTCGGGAAGCGTCGCGAGCGTCAGCGATCCATCCGAGTTCGTCGTGTGTACATGGAGGTCTGCAACGACCATCTCAGACAGGAGATGGCACTAATTGGCCCAGTTCGGTCGTCACGTCGTCCATTATTTCCTCGATCGTCTGATCGACACTCTCGTTGGCGATGATCGTCGCTCCGTTCTTTTTTCCCTCTTCAATGATATATTTCTGGAGCGTTCGGATGTCCGCTAGGTTCTTGAGGTACCGTCCGGCGTTCCTGTTGCTCGCGTTCGCTCTACTCTGAAATCGCCTAGCGTGTTCCGCCTCGTCGGGCACCTCGAGTACGTACTGAAACACGTGACAGTCATTTCGATCCGTCAGCTCAAGATAGCCCGGGACGACGTGGACGCCGTCGACAATCGAGTTCACGCCCTCCTCGATGCCTCTGTCGATGACCGGCTTGACCCCTGCACTTACCACATCAACCTGCTGGCTGAACCCATAGATGAGTGGGTCGTCCACCAGGTCGGCTTTCACCGTTTCGTCGGCATTGAAACTGGACCGGTGCAGTGAGGGGATCAGTTCCGCCGATACCATATTTCGCATGATCTCGCGGACAGTGTCGGTTTCGATGATCCTGTTGATGTCGAGTCGGTGGGCAAGTTCGACGGAGAGCGTCGACTTGCCGATCCCGGCGGGCCCACCCAACAGAATAAACAGTGGTTTCTCCAGTTCCGATAGCTGTCTGGTTACCCTGTAAAACTTTTTCTCTCTGTGTAACCCTCTCTCTTGCAGTTTCCGTTCTACCTGCTGTTGAATCTCTCTTGGGTGGACCTCCTCGACTCGATCGAGTTCGCAATGGATCTCCCTCACGATCTCGTATCGTTCCTCCAACGGCAATCCAGTGATCGCCAGCGAGGTGGCAAGCAGCCCCTTCGAGAACGGGTGTCTGTTCCCGTCTTTGAGTACGTCGATCATTCCTCGTGCCTGCGTTTGGTGAGCGTTTGTTCACAGAGCGAGAGTACCCCCGCCTCCAGACTGTCAACGCTTCCACGGATCGCTGTCGCCTCGTTGTGAATGAACACGATTTCCAGCCCGTTCTCCTTCGCGTATCGGCCGGCGACGTCGATCGAGGCGGCTTTAATTTCGGTGAGCAGTACGTCGGCCTCACCCATTCCTTCGTCCAGGTCAGCTCGGAGTTTGGGTCGGTTCGAGAGGTTGGTACTGAGCCCAACGACATCACAGCCGTGTTCCTCCTCGAGAGCCGATTCGATCGTGGGTGCGACTGATTCCGGGGCGGTCGTGGCGACGAAGACTGACCGCCCAGCGACATCTTCGCCAGGCTCCGGTCTGAACGTCGTTAACAGATACTCGATATCAGGGGCGATACCCGTGATCCCCTCCTCGATTTGTCGTATCTTCTCGTCGCTCGCAAGCGGTTGCTCACACATTGTCACCACCGCCAGGTCCGACGTTTGCACGCGATACTGTCCGAAGTACTGGAGGATGTGCTCGAGGGGCTGGGTCGCCCCGATGAGGGCGATTCTCGCGTCCGTCTTGACCGGGGGCATCGTCGCACCGGACCCTTCCATGATGACGAAGCCGCCAGCGAGGTCGGATGTCAGCTTGGCTCCAGCGACCACGTTCGAGGCCAGGGGGTTGCCCGCCATTCCGCCACCACACCGCCTGCAGCCGACGGTAGGCACGCCGGCGAGAAGTGCATCTTCTAGGTGGTCCGACGCGGCGTGCTCCCCGCGTTCTGCCAGTTCGATGAGTGTATCGGCATCGATCGTTCGCTCGCTCGTGTCAACGACGACTGGGTCTGGCGGCCCCCCGCGCCCCATACAGACAATCGTCGGATCGTACCCCGCCTCATCCATCGTCCGGGCGATCGAGACGCCCACGGCGGTCTTCCCAATTCGTTTTCCCGTCCCGATAATCGAAAGGCTTGGCCGTTCGATCACGTCGTTCGCCTCGGGACTCTCGAAGACGAAATCTGCGCCCACGTAGTCGACGCCGTGGGTCAGGATCGTCGACGCAATCTCGAATCGGTCCTCGTAGGTCACGACCGGTTCGTCCGACAGGTCGACGACGATCGACGGCTCCTTCTCGAGGATCGCGTGTTCGATCGCGCCGAGAACGTCCCCATCCTCCCCGGTGTAGATCTCGGCGGCGTCCGTGGCTCCGGTCGTTGCTAACTCCTTCGTTGGATTCTCGATTTTTTCCGTCCCACCCAGGAAGACAAGTCCGGAGACGACCGCGCCGTTCGATTCAAGCGCGCCGAGTGTTGCCGTCGTAACCGGCGGATAGTGCTCTCCGTCGACTAAACAGACGACATCGTCCCCGTCGAATCGGTTGAGGGCAGAATTTGACAGGTGCAGGGGAAAGTCTGCATTTCTTGACGGTGTGTCCATAATTATGTCCGAATCTACAGCCCATATTGTCAAAAGTGTATGCAAATTTATTAAAAGTTGAGTAACACAGTTAGCTTAATGAAATCGTATATAAGATGGCTGACTTCACTAATCTGAACAGTACCAACGGTCCAATCCTACTTCACGGAATACGCGCTGTACTCAAACTGACTCCCGAAATCTATCATCAACGGGAGATTTCGCAGTCACTTCACCGTGTCTCTCTGTACTATCGGGCAAACTTCGAACAAAAAAGTGGATAAATAGTGAGGAAAACTCCGACTGCCGATACAAACAGGGGAAACACTTTTGAATATGTGTGTGTTTGTGTCTGCCATGACTCGAGACGAAACCGACTCGCTCATTCAGTCCCACACCGAATACGTACGATCGCGGTCCCGATGCCCTGGCTGCGGCGAACTGATTCCAAAACGCGCCGGTGCGGGCGGTCTGTGTAACCGGTGTTCCACGTGAACGGCGCTTGCTCACCGACTGCTGACGCCTGTACTTAGATTACACACTCCTCTGGAAAAACGCTCTTTTCTCAGTCGTTCGCGGTCAGTCGTGCTTGAACGACCGCTGCCCAGTCAACGCCATCGCGATGTCATGCTCATCAGCCGCCGCAATAACGTCCTCGTCGTTGACCGAGCCACCGGGTTGAACGACCGCTGTAATACCCGCCTTTGCCGCCTCCTCGATCCCATCTGGGAACGGGAAAAAGGCATCCGAGGCCATCACCGCCCCCTCCGAATCCTTCCCCTCTGCATGCTCCTCGGCTTTCATCGCCGCCAAGCGAACTGCATCCACTCGAGAAACCTGTCCCATCCCGATACCGACCGTCTCGGTCCCTTTGGCAAACAGAATCCCGTTCGATTTGACGTGTTTGAGCGTCTGCCAGGCGAACACCATGGTCTCGAGTTCCTCAGTTGTCGGCTCGCGATCGGTAACAACCTCGAGATCCTCGACGGTCACTGATTGGTCGTCTCGCTCCTGGACGAGTCGACCGCCGACAAGTGCTTTTTCGGTAAACCGCTCGCTTTCGCCGTCGAACGCGCCGACATCGAGCACGCGGAGGTTCTTTTTTTCACAGAGTACCTCGAGGGCGTCCTCGCTGTAGCCGGGGGCGACGACAACCTCTTTGAACGAGTCGATGATCGCTTCGGCGGTGTCGACGTCACATGCCCGGTTGAGCGCGACGATGCCACCGAAGGCGCTCATCGGGTCCGTTGAGAGTGCCTTCGCGTAGGCGTCACTCAGGCTGTCGGCGGTTGCACAGCCGGCCGGATTCGTGTGTTTGATCACCGCTGCGGCGGGTTCTTCGAACTCCTTGATCAGATTGAGTGCCCCGTCGGCGTCGTTGTAGTTGTTGTAGGACAACGCCTTTGCGCCCTTGTTGCGTTGCTCGGCGTGAACGACCGACGCTTCTTCGCAGGTGTAGTCGGCGTACACTGCCGCGTTCTGGTGTGGGTTCTCCCCATATCGGAGCCCCGAGTGTCGATCACTCGAGATGAGCCGTCGGGTTGGCAGTCCGTTGTCGGCGTCGGCATCGTCCGTCTCTACGGTGACCGATCCGGTTTCGGCGTCGACCTCGAGTGCGCCCTCAGCGGCCCACTTCACCGCCCGTGGATACGCCCGGAACTCGCCCTCATAGAGGACGCGGTTTTTAAGCGTCTCCTTCGTGTCGCCCTCATAGATTGGAACCGGCTCTTGGGTGACAATCGGGCCGGCGTCGACGGCCGATTCGATAACGTCGCCCGCCTCGTCGGTTGCGTCGGTGACGACATGGACCGTACAGCCAGTAACTGAGACGCCAGCCTCCAAGGCGTCGCCCCAGGCATCCATGCCGGGGAACGACGGCAACAGCGAGGGGTGGACGTTCAGCGTCATCGGCGCGTTATCGAGAAAGGTATCCGAGAGGATGCGCATATAGCCATCCAGACAGATGAGATCGAACGCATAGTCCTCGAGAGCCTCGAGTACCGCCTGTTCGTGCTCGTGTCGGCCCATCCCCGTCTCGAGTGGGACGACTTCAGTCGGAATTCCCCGGTCGGCCGCCGCCTCGAGGACGGGGGCATCGGGTTTGTTCGTCAGGATTACGCCAACGGTTGCGCCGCCCGGTGTCCGATCGGCGAGATGCAACAGGTTTCGTCCGCGGTTGCCGGCCAATCCGGCGATCGATGTCATAGTCGGACGGGGGCGTGGCACGGCAAAAGTGATTGCGGTCTCGACCCGTCAATATGCACAATCGTGTATTCGATACGGAGTGACAGGGCGGTTTGAGCGGACGCTAATGCATACCCGTGCCCTGTCGTTTCGACACGCTTTTGCGCTACCGCCGGACACCCACCAACATGACCGACGAACTGTACGCCGTTTCACCACTCGATGGGCGGTATGCGGGTCGAACCGCACCGCTCTCGCCCTACGCCAGCGAGGCCGCACTCATGCGCGCTCGCGTGCAGGTCGAAGTCGAGTACCTGCTTGGGTTAGCCGACCTCGAGGCGACACCGATCTCACTCTCCGAGGCAGAACGCGACCACCTTCAGAATCTGTATCAGGTGTTCGCCGACGAGGACGCCCGCCTAATCAAGAAACTCGAGGTCGAAGGCCACGGTCCCTATACGGCGACGAATCACGATGTCAAAGCCGTCGAGTATTTTATCCGCCATCGGCTGCCCGAGGGGAGTGAGCTCGGTCCGTGGATTCATTTTGGACTCACCAGTGAAGACGTGAACAATCTCGCCCACCGGCTGCTAGTTCGGGGTGCAATCGAGGATATCGTCCTCCCGGCGCTGTATGACGTTCGAGAGGCGTTGGTCGAACTCGCCCAGGATCATCGTGACCTCCCGATGCTCGCTCGGACCCACGGCCAGCCGGCGACGCCGACGACGTTTGGTAAGGAGATGGCCGTCTACGCCGCTCGCCTCGGTCGGGCAACCGGAGCGATTCACACCGCAACTAATGAGCTTCGAGGGAAACTCGCGGGTGCGTCAGGCACGTACGCCGCCCACGTCGCCGCCTATCCCGATGTCGACTGGCAGGCGTTTGCTCGCGAGTTCGTTGGGGAATTAGGGCTCGAGTTCGAGCCGCTGACGACCCAGGTCAACCCGTGTGACGATCTCGCAACCGTCTTTGATGCCCTCCGGCGAGCGAACAGCGTCTTGCTCGATCTCGACTTGGATATCTGGCTCTACGTCTCCGATCGGTATCTCGGCCAGACGGCAACCGAGGGTGAAACCGGCTCCTCGACGATGCCACACAAAGTCAATCCGATCGATTTCGAAAACAGCGAAGGTAACCTCTCGAAGGCAAACTCGGATCTCTCGTTCCTCGCTGACTACATTACGACCTCCCGTCTGCAGCGAGACCTGTCGGACTCGACTGTCAAACGGAACATTGGTGGGGCCCTCTCACACTGTCTCATTGGCTACATCAAAACGACTGCCGGCCTAGAGAAAATTACGCCGAACGAGCAGGTCATGGGTGAGGATTTGGAGAACACCCCTGAAATCATCGGCGAAGCCGTCCAGACGATTCTCCGGCGTGAAGGCAACGAAGACGCCTACGAGCAGGTAAAAGCGCTGACACGCGGAAAACAGGTAACCCTCGAGGACTTCCAGAAGCTGTTCGAACGCCTCAACGTTGACGACGGTGTGCGTGCGGAGTTACACGAACTGACGCCAGTGGGCTACACCGGGATTGCCAGCCAGTTAGTTGACGATCTCTGAGCGTCACGGCAAACGTTGAAGTTTTTCTAAACGATTGCGGTCGGTCACCCCTATCACCGGCCAACCCACGGAGTTTTTAACACCCGGGTGTATAGATGCTCGTAGCGAGACCCGCGGGCAAGTGCGTTCGTGACTGGGCGGCGGTCAATGGAGAACGCATAGCGGGATGGCCGACGTGCTGTAAGACGCCGGGGCCGCAGCCGGGAGTCCGCGGACCGTTTAAATGAGAGTCACGCCACCGGGGCTTTCAGTGCTACAATCATGGAAATCGAAATTGCAACAATAGGCGGTTACGAGGAAGTTGGACGGCAGATGACTGCCGTCCGTGCTGGCGACGACATTGTCATTTTTGACATGGGTCTAAACCTCTCGCAGGTCCTGATCCACGACAACGTCGAAACCGAACGAATGCACAGTCTGGACCTGATCGATATGGGCGCCATCCCTGACGATCGGATCATGAGTGACCTCGAGGGAGATGTCAAAGCGATCGTCCCCACTCACGGTCACTTAGACCACATCGGTGCCATCTCGAAACTGGCCCACCGATACAACGCCCCCATCGTCGCGACGCCGTTTACCATCGAACTGGTCAAACAGCAGATCGAAGGCGAACAGAAGTTCGGCGTCGAAAACGATCTGATCAAGATGGACCCCGGCGAGACGATGACCATCGGGAACGAGGGCTGTGAACTCGAGTTCGTCAACGTTACGCACTCGATCATCGACGCGATCAACCCCGTCCTCCACACGCCGGAAGGCGCAATCGTCTACGGGCTGGACAAGCGGATGGACCACGATCCGGTCATCGGCGACCCAATCGACATGAAGCGCTTCCGTGAAATCGGCCGCGAAGGCGTCCTCTGTTATATTGAAGACTGTACGAACGCGAACAAGCCCGGCCGAACGCCCTCTGAGTCCGTCGCCCGAAAACACCTCAAAGACACCCTCTACAGCATGGAGGACTACGACGGTGGGATCGTTGCGACGACGTTCTCAAGCCATATCGCTCGGGTTAAATCCCTCGTCGAGTTCGCCGACGATATCGGTCGCCAGCCAGTTTTGCTTGGTCGTTCGATGGAGAAATATTCCGGAACCGCAGAGCGACTTGACTTCGTCGACTTCCCGACCGATCTCGGGATGTTCGGCCACCGAAAGTCCGTCGACCGCACGTTCAAGCGGATCATGAACGAAGGCAAGGAGAACTTCCTGCCGGTGGTCACTGGCCACCAGGGTGAGCCACGAGCGATGCTGACGCGGATGGCTCGCGGGGAGACTCCATACGAGCTAGACGAAGGTGACAAAGTCGTCTTCTCCGCTCGAGTGATTCCGGAGCCAACCAACGAAGGCCAGCGCTACCAGTGTGAGCGGTTGCTCGGTATGCAAGGCGCACGCATCTACACTGACATCCACGTTTCGGGCCACCTTTGCCAAGAGGGCCACTACGAGATGTTAGACGCCCTCCAGCCACAGAACCTTATTCCAGCTCACCAGAACCTAAAAGGCTTCTCGGGCTACGTCGACCTCGCTGAGAACCTCGGCTACCAGCTGGGCCGTGATGTCCACGTCACCCGCAACGGGAACATCATCCAGCTCGTCGACTAATATGACCACCCCAGAGGCACGC